>Ga0207695_10000666_pt1 | contig 67698 bp, 62 predicted proteins | sample KBSC54metaG_FD_184354 | JGI IMG/M metagenome (GOLD analysis project Ga0207695, IMG submission 184354) | Corn rhizosphere microbial communities from Kellogg Biological Station, Michigan, USA - KBS C5-4 metaG (SPAdes) (version 2) | ecosystem: Host-associated > Plants > Roots > Rhizosphere > Soil...
TTGGCCACGGGATAACACTCTGCTGAGACATGAATGATTTCCATTGAAACAATTGCTGTTCAATTTAGTAAGGATTTGTAATAAAAAGTATCACCGGAAAAAAAAAGTACAAATATCTTTTTTCCGGCAATGACCGGTAATGTCCGTCCTATCGGACGAACCGGACGGACTCCGGTTCCGTGCGAGCATAGAAAATATTTTTAGCTTAGGAAAAAGCTGTACTTTCAGCCCTTATTCGACTCAAGCATTAACCACTCTGATTGCATATGCAACAACAAACCAAATGGTCACAGTTCGGGACTCTTGTAACAGTATTCTTCTTCTGGGGCTTCGTAGCAGCAAGTAATGACATCCTCATTCCCGTTTTTAAAGAGAAGCTGCACCTCGAACAATGGCAGGCACAATTCATTTCCTTCTCGTTCTATGTAGCCTATACCGTTGGGTCGATAATATATACAACTATTTCCAAAGCCACGGGTGGGGATATCCTCAACCGCATCGGCTATAAGAACGGCATCGGTCTCGGCCTCATCATCTCTGCGATCGGTGCGCTGCTGTTCTACCCGGCCGCGATGTCGGCATCTTTTGGCATCCTGATCACCGGTCTCTTTATCATAGGTCTCGGCTATTCGCTGCAGCAGACAGCTGCCAACCCGCTCGCTATTATCATGGGTAATCCCGCCAGTGGCGCACAACGACTGAGCATGGCCGGAGGTGTCAATAATTTTGGTACCACCATCGGCCCCCTGCTGGTCAGCTTTGCTATCTTCGGCTCGGCCACCGTGACGGGCGCTGCAAAGGTCGCCAGCATCAGCGCCGTAAAGGGACCCTATCTTATATTGGGCGCGCTCTTTCTGGTCATCGCGCTGATCTTCAAATTCTCCTCGCTGCCCAATAAGATCGACCTTGATCAGCTGAGTGCGGAAGACGCCTCCGCGCCCAGCAAATTGCTGCACCGCAGCAGCCCCCTGAAATATCCGCAGCTCGCGCTGGGCATGATCGGCATCTTCGTCTATGTGGGCGTTGAAGTGACCACGGCCAGCAACCTGCCGCTCTTTATGGGAGAAAAGCTGCATACGCCAACTGACCAGATCGCTCCCTATGTATCCCTGTACTGGGCGAGCCTGATGATCGGCCGCTGGACGGCTTCGGTCGGAGCCTTCGGGGTCAGCAAGAGCGCCCAGAAAGTGCTCAATATCGTCATGCCCTATCTGGCGTTCGGAGTATTCCTGCTGGTCAACAAGATCGCGGGTCACGACCTCACTCCTTTCTATCTGTATGCGTTCATCATCATCGCAATGATCGTCGGCGATATCCTCAGTAAGGGTAATCCCGCACGTCAGCTGCTGATCTTCTCCTGTATGGCGATCACGGCGCTGCTCATCGGCATCTTCGGCAGCGGAATGGTCAGCGTCTATGCCTTTACCAGCGTTGGGCTGTTCTGCTCGACCCTCTGGCCCTGTATCTTCACCCTGGCCATCGCCGGCCTTGGCAAGCATACCAATGAAGGTTCGAACTACCTGATCATGATGATCTGCGGGGGCGGCTTCATCAGCCTCCTCCAGGGCTGGCTTGCCGGAGATAATTATCTGGGCATTCAATATTCTTATTTCGTCCCCGTCGCCGGTTTCTGCTACCTGGCCTACTATGCTATCCGCTCCAAGCGGGAGCTGATCTCCCAGGGTATCGACTTCGATGCGCTGCGGGCAGCCGGAGGACATTGACAATAATGACAGTATAATATCAGGAAATCGGGCCTATGGTCCGATTTCTTGTTTATCTTTGCATCCCTAATGAATTTAAGCGCACATGGCAAAATCGGCCTCTTCTCTCAGTTTTGAGTCTCTGGCAATCGGCATCGACATCGGCGGCACGGGAACTAAATTTGGCATTGTAGATCGCAACGGCAACGTACTCTTCTCCGGATCGCTCTCCACCCGTGGCCATGGCCCGGTTGAGAACTATATCGATGAACTGTACAACCAGCTGGGCGTCCTGATCGAAAAAGCAGGTGGTCCCGGGAGGATGAGAGGCATCGGCGTCGGGGCCCCCAACGGCAACTATTACAGCGGTACGGTAGAATACGCGCCCAACCTCCCCTGGAAGGGTATCATTCCGCTGGCCAAGCTGATCCAGAATAAGTTTCAGCTGCCCGCCGTCCTCACCAATGACGCCAATGCCGCCGCCATCGGCGAAATGATGTATGGCGCCGCCAAAGGCATGAAGGATTTTATCATGATCACACTGGGCACGGGTGTCGGCAGCGGCATCGTCGCCAACGGCAAGCTGATCTATGGTCACGACGGTTTTGCCGGCGAGCTCGGTCATACGATCATCATCCCTGAAGGACGCCTGCACGAAGGGACGGGGAAAAAAGGTTCCCTGGAAAGCTATGCTTCCGCTACGGGTGTCATGCTGACCGCGCTGGAGAAGCTGGAGAGTCATGACGAACCCAGCCTGTTGCGCGGAGTGCCAAAAGAGAAGCTGGATTCGAGGACCGTTTACGATGCGGCCATACAGGGCGATAAACTGGCCAAAGAGATATTCGATTTTACGGGGGGTATCCTTGGTATGGCGTTGGCGAATTTTGTCATGTTCTCGAGTCCTGAAGCCATCATCCTTTTTGGCGGCCTTACAAAGGCCGGCGACCTTATCTTAAAGCCGACCCGCGAAGCGATGGAGCACAACCTGATACAGGTATTTCAGAATAAAGTCAAGATACTCATCAGCCATTTGAAGGAGTCCGATGCCGCGATCTTAGGCGCCAGCGCGCTGGTGTGGGATATGAAAAACTAGTCCTTTTTCCATTTGACCAGGAATACCGCCGGGACAGGCCGCTGTCCCGATGCGTCAGACGGACGTATCGTCTCTTTCCCGTTGATCAGCATACAGCTGCTGCCTCCGCCGTCGAGATTCAGCGCCTCATAGCAGCCCAGGTCGCGGAGTATCTCCGCCTCTTCCTGCAACGTAATACCTGCCGCATCGGCCCTACGGCCCTCAACGGTCAGCACGATCAGCCTCCCGTCCCGGGTATATCCCATGGCCGTTCGCGGAAGGTGTTCTCCTTCGCGACCTTCGTTGCCTTCGCCGGGATACAGCTGCTCCTGTACGTCGCTGATAAAGATCTTCCCGTCATGGATCAGCACGGGCCCTCCGCCCACGGCAGTCCGCATCTTCCACCATTTCCATTCGATGTCATTGTAGGAGTAGATCGAAGGAAAGGTATCCAGTCCCTTCGCTACGATCGGCCGGCCCTCAAAGGCATATGGCCAGCGCCGGCTGCTGTCGGTAAACAGCCAGGCGACGTCGGCCCGCCGTTTGCGATCGATGCCGATCGCGCCGCGCGTTATATAATAATACAGCATGGAGTCGTTGCCCGTACCCCTTAACGAGCTGACATTATAGGCCAGCATCTTTCCGTCGCGGACGACCACGCTGAGGTTCTGGTTGGTCGAAAAGGAAAAATAGGTACAGTTGACCACCAGCAGGGGCTGCTGCTCGAGCTGGTAATACTGGGAAGGCGTAAACCGTCGACCCTGACCGGTACTCGTCGTGAACAGGAGTCGCTTGTCCTTCAGACGGACAGAAGCATAATAGCCTTTGAAGGGGAAGCCATGGAGCGTATCGACGGCGGAATAGACGTGCATGCTGCCCGGCAGCGGACCGAAAGCCGAGTCCGCCTTTGTCCAGCGCAGCTGCGCCCTGCCCGATGGCGATGCGAATATCAGCGCCGCAAGGACCAACAGCGTGATCGCCGGGTTACGCATGTTGTTTGCTCTTCAGCCATTCCGTCCGCCCATAACCGGGGATGACGTGCCGCTCGGAGTGATAGGAAGACCTCACCAGCGGACCGCTCTCTACATAATCGAAGCCCTGCTGATAGCCGATCTCCCGCAGCTCTGCGAATTCGTCGGGGTGGACAAAACGGATCACCGGCAGGTGTTTTTTGGTGGGTTGGAGATACTGCCCCAGCGTGATCACGTCGACGCCGCTGTTGCGGAGGTCCTGCATGGTCCGGACGACCTCTTCCTTCGTTTCACCGAGGCCGAGCATGATACCGCTCTTCGTCCTCATCCCGCCTTCTTTCAGCGTCGCCAGTGTCTCCATGCTTCGCCAGTACTTGGCCTGGATGCGGACCTGGCGCGTGAGCCGCTCGACCGTCTCGATATTGTGCGAGACGACTTCGGGAGCAGCCTCGATCACCCGGGCGATATTTTCCTTCTCCGCCTTGAAATCGGGGATCAGGGTCTCCAGTGTTGTATTGGGGTTCAGCGCCTTGACAGCGCGGATCGTATTCTGCCAGATGATGCTGCCGCCGTCCTTCAGCTCGTCGCGGTCGACGGAGGTGATCACCGCGTGCTTGACCTTCATGAGATAGATCGCTTCGGCAACGCGCTGGGGCTCATCCCAGTCCACGGGATCGGGGCGGCCGGTGGCGACGGCGCAGAAGCCACAGCTGCGGGTGCACACATTCCCGAGGATCATGAACGTCGCCGTTCCTTCACCCCAGCATTCGCCCATATTGGGGCAGTTGCCGCTCTCGCAGATGGTGTGTAATTTATGGGTATCTACCAGCCCGCGGACGTGCTTGTAGCTTTCGCCGATGGGTAGCTTGACTCGTAACCAGTTGGGTTTCTGGATCTTAGTTCCTGTTTCCGCGACTGCCTGGGTCGTGTTCCCGGCAGCTGGGGCCGAGCAGGGAGTGCCATTCGATGATAATTCCATCCTACAAATGTACGTGTCCTATTTCCGGCTTCCAAACATGATCTGGACGTACGCATTGAAGAAAAAGCTCTTTTGGGGGATGAGATAGGCAAGGGGTACCTTGCTGAAGTAGAACTCTTCGGTCAGGCCGACTTCGATGGCGGTGATGGTCTGGTTCAGCCGGCCATAGTCGAATCTCAGCGCCTGTTTGGCGTTGACGGCCGGCTTGTACTTCAGGTTGCCCCAGCCCACGGTAAAGCCGGAGGCGCCGGTTATCTGGTCGTCGGACAGTGTATCGGTCGCCAGGTCCTGGAAGGTCTTCCGCGTCGTCTGTCCTGTGACGCGATTTTGGACGTCCAGGTAGTAGGGCTTGAGCAGGCCGAGGGTAAGGCCGCCCTGATAAAGGGCTGTAACGGCGACGCCATTCTTGTTGCCCTTGCCTCCGATGAGGTGCTGCTGACCGACAGCGATCTTGAACTCATAGAGGTTGTTTATCTTGAAGGGCACCACAGTCGAAACATTGATCCCGTCCGAGGTGGCTGAAATGTGGTGTTCCTTCGGGTCGTGCTTTTCGTTGAGCTCGAAAGAGTAGATGAACGTACGCGAAGGCGTCCTGAACTTGCCTTTCTCGAAATTGATCCCGTATCCATCGGTAGCCAGGCGGATACCGAATATATTATGCTTATTGAAAATAAGATCGCCTTCCTCTTCCATCTTCAGCATATTGTTAATTCGCTGGCGTTTGGCGTTTCGCTTGTCTTGAGACCGCATCCGGGAGACGCCGGTAGAATCCTGGGCAAAAACCTGAAAGACCAGGAAGGAAGCGAATAGCGTCAGGAAAAGTTTGCTCACTGATAATGATTTAGTATTAACTGGCGTAAATTTAGGGAAAATTACAGCACAATGACGTCCACAGTTATTTACGAAGGAGATTTACGAACGGTTGCCAGACACCTCCAATCCGGGACAGAAATTGAAACAGACGCCCCCACTGATAACCAGGGGAAGGGGGAACGTTTTTCGCCCACCGACCTGGTAGCGATTGCCCTGGCCGCCTGCATGGCAACGACCATGGGTATCAAATCCCGCGACCTCCAGGTCGACCTGAAGGGGATGAAGATGTCCGTGCAGAAGATCATGAAACCCGATCCCCGCCGCATTGCCGGCGTCAATGTTGTCTTCGAATTCCCCGAGAGCCTGCAGGTCGACGAAAAGGCAAGGACGATCCTTGAAAGGACAGCGCATACCTGCCCGGTCATGCAGAGCATTCACCCGGATATGGAGGTAAAGATCGAGTTCAACTGGCCGGCGGCTGTCCAGGCCTAAGCCATCCAGCCGTTAACGTCCCAATAACGACCGCCCGATCGCGCAATCCAGGCAGCGCCGGGTGTCACAATAGTGTTTCTTCAGCTCGAGCAGCGACTGCGAGTCTGCGGCGTTCATAACGCCTACTCCCAGTCGCTGCCATTTTGTAATGATACCGTTGTTCTCGGCCTGCACTTCGTTCAGCCAGCGGAGGGCCTTTTCCCGGAGCGCGGGCTCTCCCCTCAGCCAGCCGTAGGCAAACAGCACCGGTACAAAGGCATTGATCAGTATGCTTCTCCTGGCATCGGCTCCCAGCCCTTCGGCGGAGAGCGAATCCAGCAGCCCGCGGGCGTCCTCCGTCTCCCGGATACGCGCGAACCAGCCTTCTCCCGTCGAATACAGCTGCACCAGCTGGGCCAGTCTTTTTTCCGGGCGGTGGGCCGGGCGCATGCCTGTCCGTTGCATTGCGCCGCCGAGCAGTCCTGCGTGTTCCACCAGCATGGCTTTCAGCCTCGCCGGTTCATGCCGGTGACGGACCATCAGACGAAAGGGGACGCTGCGGGCGACGGCCTCAAAAGCGGCGCCGTTGGCGGGAAGCCCCAGGCTCCGCGCAATCATCCACCAGGTCGTCTCTTCCCAGTGCTGGCGGTTCTGTTCCAGCAGCCGTCGGACGAGCAGCACCCGCTGCCGCAACCGCTGCTGCAGCAGCCGGTCCTTCCAGACGGTCCAGACCGCCTCGTGCACCTGGGGCAGCTGATCGGCGCAGGGAACGAACAGCAGGTTCCGCATCCAGCTCTCGTACTGTCCCAGCAGGAGCTTGGATACCCGGTCCTGAAGGACCAATACAGGGATATCCGCTGGGCCGCCGTCGTCTTCCCATACCACGTGCAGGATCACGCCCCGATAGCTGTCGTCGGCAGAATGTCCGTGGCGGTGCCAGTCAGCCGCTTTTATGTGCAGCTCTACCGGGCCTTCGTGCAATACACCGCCGATGAGTATCCGCGCATTTCGGAAATCGGGGCCCGGCCCGGTATTCAGGATACCGGGGGAAAGGATACGCAGGTCCTGGCCCGCTTCAGTCAAAAGAGAAGAGGAATTAAAATAAGAATAACGCCAGATAAATTGTAACAGGTCTTCACGCATACTCCCGCACCTCCTTTGAATGGAAGTTAACGAAAAGCGACCATTCCCGGGGGGAAACTTTGGATCATCCGCGTGAACCGAACGGTTCACATTCGCAGCTGGCTGCGGCCAGCCGCAGCCTGGTGTAGCGGTTCACACAATCCCCATACTGCGCAGCGCGCGCACCACCCTGCTGACGGGCAGTCCCATCACATTATAAAAATCACCTTCGATACCTTTTATTCCCACCACCCCGATCCATTCCTGTATCGCATACGCGCCGGCCTTGTCAAAGGGCCGATACTGATCCACATACCTTTGGAGCTCTTCCCGGCCAAGGTCATAGAACCACACCGAGGTACGATCAAAGAAGCTGACCTCCTCCTCCCCTCTTAGCAGCACCACACCCGTAATGACCTCGTGTCGCTGACCGGACAGCTTCGACAGGATGTTCACCGCGTCTTCGCGGTCCTTCGGCTTGCCGATGATCTCGTCCCCGAGCACGACGACCGTGTCGGCCGCCAGGATCACCCGATCGGGTGCGACCTGTGCTTTTACGGCCAGCGCCTTGTTGAGCGCGATATGCACCGGGACTTCGGCGACGGACAGCCCGGGCGGATAGGTCTCTGCCGTCTCTTTTACCAGCACTTCAAAATTGACCTCCGCCCATTCCAGTAATTGTTTGCGCCGTGGTGACCCGGACGCGAGCACGATCGTTTGAGTCATTGTTTACAGTTGGATTTGAAGCATGATCATAGATAGGATACCCGACAGCATTATGCCCTTGATGACGCTGCTCAGCAGGTGATAGTCCGCCTTTGTCTGCGCCTTATATAGTCGTCGCAGCGTCCATAGCAGCGGCAGGTCGAGCAGCAGGAGACAATAGGCTGCGCCCAGCAAATGCAGGCTCTGCAGCGCGTAGAACTGGAGGACGATGACCGCGCCCGTCAGCACGACCAGCCAGGTCGCGGCAAAGACCTTTGCGACATTTACCCCCCATACGATCGGCATTGTCCGGCAGCCATAGCGCGCGTCGCCCTCCATGTCCTCGATGTCTTTTATCACCTCGCGGACGAGAGAGATGATAAAGGCGAAGCCGCCATACACGATGGCGAATTTAAAGAGGCGCGAAAGAATGCTCCTGTATTCCTCGTTGCCCGTCACATGAAATTCACAGACGTAGAGGACCAGGATCACCCAGGACGTCAGCAGGGAGATGACGATATTCCCGATGAGCAGCTTCCGTTTGAACGTCGTGCTGTAGAACCACAGCAGGATCACGCAGGCCATATTGCCCAGGCCGACGATCGGATTTCGCAGCCGCCAGCTGACATAGAAGCCCAGCAGCACGCCGAGGCCGGACAGTATCCAGTGCCAGATGATCGTCCACCGGCGTTTGATGATCTTTTCCACGACCAATTTATCCGGCTTGTTCACGCGGTCGATGTTGAGGTCGAAATAGTCGTTGATGATATACCCGGCGGCGGCGATCAGGACGGACGAGCTGGAGAGCAGATAGAACAGGACGGGCCGCAGCGGGCCATAGGGTATTACCAGGTTATATCGCCTCGCATACCCCGGCAAAAGTATGAGGTAGTAGAATAAAGCCTGTGTGAGAAAAATAAATACCAGGTTGGGCCATCGGATAAGGCGAAGAAAGGCACCAGGCAATTGCAGCATATGGGATCTATTTTGAGGCCACGGACGGATCGATGTCCCAGTGACCGTTCAGCTTTAAAACTTTTTCAATAACGTCCCTCACACAACCCTGCCCGCCATTAAAAGAGGAGATATAGGCGGCGATATGCCTGATCTCAGGGGCAGCGTCGGCAGGTGCGCAGGCGAGACCGACGTGCCGCATGGCGAGCAGATCGGGAATATCGTCACCCATATAGAGCATGTCCTGCTCGTTAAGATCGTGCGCCTGGGCATACTCTTCCAGCACTTTTATCTTGTCGTGCACCTCCAGGAAAATATCGTGTATACCCAGGTACAGCAAACGCTGCCGTACACCCTCGGAACTCCCTCCGGATATCACCACCACGCGATACCCTTTCTTTACGGCCAGCTGGAGGGAATAGCCGTCCCTCGTGTTCATCCGGCGTACCTGCTCCCCTGTCTCGAAAACTATTACGTTGCCATCCGTCATTACCCCGTCCACGTCGAAAACAAAAGTCCTGATCGATTTGAATTTTTCTAGTACGCTCATGTCGTTATTTTATGCTTCAGCCGCGCGTAAAAATAATACATTTTGGGAACCGCTTCCGCGGACATCGGTGAACCGCCGGAAGCTATTCGTCAATCGGGCCGCCAATACTGTCCTCCCCGCGGTAAAACCGTTGGATCTGAAGACTGAATAACTGATATAATTCCCTCAGGTCCTTATAATTATTCAATACTTCGAGGTGCCGGCGGATCGTCCCCTGGTCGCCCCTTATTGCGGGGCCCGTCTGGGCGTCCCGGGGAGAATAGCGCTGCAGCCGTTGCGAAGTCTCCGCGATCAGCGGATACAGCAGGGAAAAGTCGAGCTTCTCGCGGTCGCAGAACAGCTCAGCCTGGGTATACAACCAGTTGGAGAAATTGTTGACCGATGTCGCCGCCGTATGCAGCTTGAGCCGGGTTGCGTCATCGGCCTCCTGTACCCGGGAGCTGATGGTCAGGGCAAAATCCCGGATGATCGTCCGATCTTCCGGCTGGCCGGCCGCGATCAGCAGCGGAAAGTCCGGAAAAGGCCGTATCCCGCTGCGCAGGCTCTGCAACGGGTAAAGTACCCCCCATCGCCCGCTGACGGACGACAGGACGCTGCCCGCCACGGCGCCGGCGGTATGTACCACTAATTTGCCCGGAAGGTTCAGCAGGCTGCCGAGGCTTTCCAGCCCGCGGTCGCTGACCGACACGATGTAGATATCCGCCGAGGTATCGACCTTCTCCCACTGTGTCGTATATGCGCAATTCCATTCCGCCGCCAGCAGGGCTGCGGGCTCCTCCCGCCGCGCCACCACCTGTACGATCAGGTGCCCGGCCTGGAATATCCGGCTGCCCATGACGGTGGCGACATTTCCCGATCCGATAATGACAACTTTCATTACTATCTTTATGTATTATGAGTTCCCTTAAGATCAATCAAAAACTGGCGCTCAAGTACGTCCGCGCCAGGCTGAATATACTCTCTCTCGTCAGCCCCCGGAAGGCGGCAATCAAGGCTTTCCGCTTCTTCTGCACGCCCCAGCAGCGCGTCACAAAAAAAGGTTCGGTCCTCTTCGAAGGCGGGGAGCGGCTGTCTTTCCGGTTTGACAACCATACTATCCGCGGTCACCGCTGGTCACCGGCAGGCGAGCCCGGGAAGCGGGTCCTGATCGCGCATGGCTGGGAGTCGGCCTCCCGCAACTTCGAAAGCTATATCAGCCCTCTGCTGAAAAAAGGCTACGAGGTCCTGGCCTTTGACGCTCCCGCCCACGGAAGGTCCGGAGGCCGACGCGCCACCCTGCCCGACTACGTCGGCGTGCTCCGGGCGGTCCATCAGAACTTTGGACCGTTCGATTCCTACATGGGTCATTCCCTTGGCGGCCTCGCGCTGGCGCTGCTACTGGAAAATATCCCGCACCACCCCGATACCCGCCTGGTGCTTATCGCTCCGGCCGTCGAGACGACCACGGCGGTGGCTATGTTCTCAAAACTCCTCCGGCTCTCTCCCGAGGTCACCAAAGCCATCGACGACTATGTCCAGGAGTTCAGCGGCCACCCCTTTGCCTGGTATTCCCTGCGCAGGGCGCTGCACCATATACACGCCGGCGTCCTCTATCTGCAGGATGAAGAAGATCGCGTAACTCCCGCGTCGGAGGCCGACCTTGTCCGCCAGGATGGACACCACAATATACGTTACGTCTTTACCAAGGGACTGGGGCATCGTAAGATCTACAAGGATGCGGAGAGCGTGCAGATGATCGTCGACTTCCTCTAGTCCTTCTTCCCGCCCAGCATCGGGACGAAGGAAAAATTGTCAAACCATTCTTCGCTGGTCGTCCCGTCGGGCAGCTTTGTCAGCCTAAGCATCCGCTGCACTTTACCGTCTCCTACCGGGATCACCATCTTTCCGCCCGGCTTCAGCTGCTGTACCAGCTTGGGCGGGATAAAGGGGGCGGCGGCCGTCACGATGACCTTGTCGAAAGGACCATAGGTAGGCAGGCCTTCATAGCCATCCCCATAAAAGAATTTCAGCCCGGGGTATTTCTTCAGAAAGGTGAACTGCTTGTTGCTATCGAATAATTTCTTCTGCCGCTCGATGGTGTAGACCTGCGCTCCCATCTCCGCCAGCACGGTGGCCTGGTAGGCGCTGCCCGTACCGATCTCCAGCACCTTCTCGAAAGGCTTTATCTCCAGCAGCTGGCTCTGATAGGCAACGGTATAGGGCTGGGAGATGGTCTGTCCTTCGCCGATGGGGAAAGCCCGGTCTTCGTAAGCGATCTTGTCGAATGCCGAATCCATAAAAAAATGCCGCGGGATATGCAGGATCGCGTCCAGCACCCGCTCGTCCGTAATGCCTTTCTGCCGGATGACCTCTACCAGCTGTCTCCGGAGACCTTTATGCAGATAACTATCGTCGGTACTTCTCATAAACTAAAAATGCGACCTCGGTCTTTTCAATCAATGTAGCCCTCGGTCGCATTATGGCTAATGCTCGGGCTACCGGACAAGCTTCGGTCCTCGCTTGTCCTCCGCCGCAACCTTCGCGTTGCTCGGTTGCAGTCGGCGAAGCTTCGCTTCGCGCTGTAAGATAGTTGATTGCTAAATATCCCGCCCGCACTTTTTTTTCTTTAGCCCGCTGCGAAAACTTAAATTGTCGCGATTTTACGGACGGGCCCGGGTCTGCCGGGCAAAATATAACTAAATCGAACATGAAAACAACAACGAGGGTTCAGCTGTCTACTTTAATGTTTCTTGAATTTTTCATCTGGGGCGCATGGTATGTCACCATGGGTACCTATCTGGATAAGGTGCTGCACGCGACCGGTCTCCAGGTCGGCGCGGCGTATAGCGCCATGGCGATCGCAACGATCATTTCGCCGTTCTTCGTGGGGATGATCGCGGACAGGTTCTTCCCCGCACAAAAAGTACTTGGCGTGCTCCACCTGATCGGCGCAGGGCTGCTGTATGAAGTGACGAACCTTTCTGATCCCAACACCTTTTACTGGATAATACTGGTCTATTCGCTGGCCTATGCTCCGACCCTTGCGTTGGTGAATTCCGTCGCTTTCCGGCAGATGTCGGATCCGGGCAAGGAGTTTGCTTCCGTTCGTTTTCTCGGCACCATCGGCTGGATCGTCGCCGGATGGTTTATCGACAAGGTCTTCAAAATATCTACGGAGCAGCTGGCGCTGACTTTCAAGATGGCGGCTGTCGCCAGTGCGGCGCTTGGCGTGCTCAGCTTTTTTCTGCCCAATACGCCGCCCAAGGCAAAGGGGGAAAAATCGAGCTTTGCCCAGATACTGGGAGCTGACGCCTTTGTCTTATTCAAAGACCGGAGCTTTACGATCTTTTTTATCGCCAGCGTGCTGATATGTATCCCTTTGTCCTTCTATTACAGCATGACCAACCTTTATCTCGTCGACGCGGGGATGCAGAATGCGACGAGCAATATGACCTTTGGTCAGTTCTCCGAGGCTTTGTTCATACTGCTGATACCGGTGCTGTTCCGGACTATCGGCGTCAAGTGGATGATCGCTGTGGGCATGATCGCCTGGGTGCTCCGCTTCCTTTGTTTTGGCTACGGAAATATGGGGCCGAATGAGTGGATGCTCTTTGCGGGCATCATCCTGCACGGCGTCTGTTTTGACTTCTTCTTTGTCACCGGGCAGATCTACACCGACAGCAAGGCGGGTCTCAAGATCCAGAGCTCTGCCCAGGGCCTGATCACGATGGCCACCTACGGCATCGGCATGTGGATCGGCACGCTGCTCTCGGGCTATGTAAAGGACTTCTATACGGTGAGTGGTATTCCGCAGTGGAAGGCCATCTGGATGGTCCCTGCCGGTATCGCGGCGGCCGTGCTGGTGCTCTTCACCCTCTTCTTCAAAGACAATAAAAAGGGCGCCGTCAAGACGGAGATCGCTCATGCTTAAACAAAATAAATAGTTTTTTATGCTCAAGATCGCCATGCTCGGTTCAGGCTTTATCGGCCGTTTCTATGCGGACTCCATCCTCGGTCAGCGCAGCCGCGACTCTATCGTCAGCGTTTACTCCCGGAGGAAAGAAAGCGCGGAAAAATTCGCCAGGGACTACCGCTGCAAACACTGGACAACGGAAATGGAAGAGGCCATCGCCCATCCCGAGGTGGACCTCGTCTGTATCTCGCTGCCCAACAACCTGCACGAGATCGCCGTCCTTCTTTGCTGTAAGCATAAAAAGGCGGTGATGACGACAAAGCCCCTGGGCCGTAACGCCACCGAGGCGCGACGCATGCTCGAAGCCGTCGAGGACGCCGGCATCTTCAACAGCTATCTCGAAGACCTGGTATATACGCCCAAATTCATCAAAGCCCATGAGAGCGTAAAGAATGGGGCCCTGGGCCGGATCCTCTGGGCCAAATCCCGCGAGACCCACCCTGGCCCCCACAGCGAGTGGTTCTGGGATATCGAACAGGCCGGAGGCGGGTGTATCCTCGACCTGGGATGCCATTGCGTCGAAATAGCCCGCAGCTTTATCGGGAAGGATATCCGCCCGGTAGAAGTGATGTGCTGGGCCGACACGCAGGTCAAGCCGATCGACGCCGAAGACCACGCTATCGGTCTGGTGAAATACGAGAACGGCGCCATCGGTCAGTTCGAGGTCAGCTGGACATTCCGCGGCGGCATGGACCTCCGCGACGAGGTAATGGGCACCGAAGGCACGATCTGGATCAATAACTTCCTGCGCACCGGTCTGGAGATGTTCACCACCGGCAAGGGTGCAGACTACGTGGCAGAAAAAGCCGAAAGCAACACGGGCTGGCTCTTCCCCGTCGGCGATGAAGTTAATGACCTGGGTTACAACCATATGTTCACCGACGTTTTCAGCTCGCTCGAGCAGGGGCGCGCTCCGAAGGAGACCTTCTATGACGGATATGTCGTCAATGCCATCCTGGATGCAGCCTATCGGAGCGCGAAGACAAAGCTCTGGGAGCCGGTGCAGCTCGACATCTGGCGCGGCAGGACAGGTGTGAGCAAGGACAGCCATCTCACCGAATATGACAGGGAGAACTACCTGGTAAAAGAGGAGATGACGCATTACGGCGCCAAAAAGGTCATCCTGAAAAACAAGACCACCGGGAAGATCAGCGAAAAAGTTATCGAATAGGCCCTGCTGGTGCGGGTTTCCGCCGGTCTGGCGGCCGTAATGTCCGCCCACCGGACCTTCCCAAACTACCAAAATAGTATTGCACATGTAGTGGATAACAATAGCCCTTCGATTAGAGGGGCTATGTTATTTTTGGGTTAGTTCTTTTGGTTGACGAGGGCGCCGGTCAAGCCGGGTGGCCCTTTTGACGCCCCGGGAGGCCTGCCGCTGAAAGAATTCCCTTGAGCCATACTATTTTTTGTCAATCTGAAATCTATTATAATGGATAGCGGAAACGAGATCTTATTGAAGGAAAACAAAGACCGGTTTGTCATTCTCCCCATCAACTACCCGAAGGTGTGGGAAATGTATAAAAAGCACGAGGCCAGTTTCTGGACGGCTGAAGAGATCGACCTGGGCGGAGACCTTCAGGACTGGGCGAAATTGAACGATGGCGAGCGCCATTTTATTTCCCATGTCCTCGCCTTTTTTGCCGCCAGCGATGGCATCGTGAATGAGAACCTGGCCGTCAACTTCATGAGCGAGGTCCAGCTGCCCGAAGCCCGCTGTTTTTACGGTTTCCAGATCATGATGGAGAATATCCACTCAGAGACCTATGCCCTGCTTATCGACACCTACATAAAGGATCCCCAGGAGAAGCACCGCCTTTTCCATGCCATCGATACGGTCCCCGCCGTCCAGAAAAAGGCCCAGTGGGCGCTGCGCTGGATACAGAACGGTTCTTTCGCCGAGCGGCTGGTGGCCTTTGCTGCGGTCGAAGGCATCTTCTTCAGCGGCAGCTTCTGCAGCATCTTCTGGCTGAAGAAAAGGGGGCTGATGCCCGGGCTGACGTTCAGCAACGAGCTCATCAGCCGGGACGAAGGCCTGCACTGTGAGTTCGCCTGCCTGCTATACAGCATGCTGGAAGCGAAACTATCCCACGAGGAGGTGCTGAACATCATCACCGACGCGGTCAAGATCGAGAAGGAATTCATCACCGAGGCCCTGCCCGTCGACCTCATCGGGATGAACTCCAGGCTGATGCAGCAGTACATCGAATTCGTCGCCGACCGCTGGCTGGGCGAGCTGGGTTATCCCAAGCACTTCAACGCCGCCAATCCTTTCGACTTCATGGAGATGATCTCCCTCCAGGGGAAAACCAACTTCTTTGAGAAGAGAGTCGGGGACTACCAAAAATCGGGGGTCATGTCCGGGAAAGAAGCACAGAACTTCAGCCTCGAAGAAGATTTTTAGTAAACACCCATTAAATCTATATAATATGTTCGTCATCAAAAGGAACGGGAAGCAGGAATCCGTGAAGTTCGACAAGATCACGGCCCGTATCGAAAAGCTCAGCTACGGCCTTGACCGTCGTTTTGTCAACTCTATCGACGTCGCCAAAAAGGTCATCGAGGGCCTTTACGACGGCGTCACTACCACCGAGCTGGACAACCTGGCCGCCGAGACCGCGGCGTCCCTCACGGTGAAACACCCCGACTATGCCCTGCTCGCCAGCCGCATTGCGGTGAGCAATCTCCATAAGAATACGATCAAGAGCTTCTCCGACACGATGAAGCTCCTCTACGAATGCACGGACAGCAAGACGGGCAAACACGTTCCGTTGCTGGCAGACGATATCTGGGAGGTCATCCAGAATAACGCCGAGCTGCTGGACTCCACGATCATCTATGACCGTGACTATGGCTTTGACTATTTTGGTTTCAAGACCCTGGAGAAATCCTATCTGCTGAAGGTCGACGGCAAGGTCGTCGAGAGACCGCAGCACATGTACATGCGCGTGGCCATCGGCATCCACCACGACGATATCGAGGCCGCTATCAAGACCTACCACCTGATGAGCGAGCGCTGGTTCACACACGCCACGCCGACCCTGTTCAACGCCGGCACGCCCAAGCCCCAGATGAGCAGCTGTTTCCTCCTGACCATGAAGGACGACAGCATCGATGGCATCTACGATACGCTCAAGCAGACGGCGAAGATCTCCCAGAGCGCGGGCGGCATCGGCCTGTCGATCCATAATATCCGCGCCACCGGCTCGTATATCGGGGGCACCAACGGCACCAGCAACGGGATCATCCCCATGCTGCGCGTCTTCAACGATACGGCCCGCTATGTAGACCAGGGCGGCGGCAAGCGCAAAGGCGCCTTTGCCATCTACCTCGAGCCCTGGCACGCCGACGTATTCGAGTTCCTCGACCTGCGCAAGAACCACGGGAAGGACGAGCTGCGCGCGCGCGACCTTTTCTATGCCCTCTGGATACCTGACCTCTTCATGCAGCGCGTGGAGAACGGTGGCAACTGGAGTCTTTTCTGCCCGCACGAAGCGCCCGGTCTGCACGAGACCTGGGGAGCCGATTTCGAAGCGCTCTACACACAATACGAGTCGGAGGGCCGCGCCCGCCGCACCGTCAAGGCGCAGGACCTCTGGTTTGCGATCCTCGACGCGCAGATCGAGACCGGCAATCCCTACCTGCTCTATAAGGACGCCGCCAACCGGAAGAGCAACCAGCAGAACCTGGGAACGATCAAGAGCTCCAACCTCTGCACGGAGATCATCGAATATACTGCCACGGATGAGGTAGCGGTTTGCAACCTGGCTTCTCTGGCCCTGCCCCGATTTGTCATCAACGGCCAGTTCGACCACCAGAAGCTATACGATATCACCTACGAGGTGACGAAGAACCTCAACAAGATCATCGACGGCAACTACTACCCGGTAGAAGAGGCCCGCAACTCGAATCTCCGTCATCGCCCCATCGGCCTTGGCGTCCAGGGTCTCGCCGACGCGTTCATCCTGCTGCGCCTGCCTTTCGAGAGCGACGCAGCCAAACAGCTCAATAAGGAGATATTCGAGACGATCTACTTCGCTGCCATGACGGCATCGAAAGACCTCGCCAAGGTGGACGGCGCCTACGCCACCTTCCAGGGCTCACCTGCCAGCAAGGGGCAGTTCCAGTTCGACCTCTGGGGCGTCGAACCTACGCTGCGCTGGGACTGGTACCGGCTCAAGGACGAAGTCGTTAAATACGGCGTCCGCAACTCTCTCCTCGTTGCGCCCATGCCGACGGCCTCTACTTCACAGATACTCGGCAACAACGAATGCTTTGAGCCCTATACGTCGAATATTTATGTAAGAAGGGTGCTCAGCGGCGAATTCGTCGTCGTCAACAAGCACCTGCTGAAGGACCTGGTTGACCTCAACCTCTGGAACGACGATATGAAGAACAAGATCATCTTCCACAATGGCTCCATCCAGGCCATCGACGAGATACCGGCCAATGTCAAGGAGATATACAAGACCGTTTGGGAGATCAAACAGCGGAATATTATCGATATGGCGGCAGACCGCGGCGCCTACATCTGTCAGTCGCAGTCGCTGAACCTCTTCGTGGATACGCCCTCGGCAGGAAAGCTTACGTCCATGCACTTCCATGCCTGGAAGAAAGGTCTCAAGACCGGCATGTATTACCTGCGCACGCAGGCTGCGTCACAGGCTGTACAGTTTACGGTAGAGCGCCAGGGTGGCAAGATGATCGAGCCGCTGGTCAATCCCAGCGCCGTCCAGGTCGCCCAGGCCGAAGCCGGAGAGGACGTGATCGGGCCGACCTGTAGCATGCAGGATGGATGTGTGACGTGCTCAGCATAGGTATCACGGGTAACATTAATCGAAAGAGGCTGTGTCGATCAGGATACAGCCTCTTTTTATTTGTTCAGAATTCCTTCAGCTTGTGTCCGGAATAATACTTCATTCGTAGGTCCCTTGCTTTTTTTGATAGATTGTCTCGTGATAATTAGGAAAACGAATTTTCAGCGATTATTTTGGCGGCGTATTCATTTTTAAATCTAATACCCTTTACCATGAATTCGGCAAAATGCACGATCCTATGCTGCGCAATTTTAGCGATCACGCTCTCTATGTCCACCTCCTGCAAGAAAGGTTCCGTTACTCTTCCCGGCGCGACCGACTCTACTAAAACCCAGGTCTCTGCGTCGACGAACAACACCATAACGTTCACGGGCAATGGCCAGGCTGCAACCGTAGATAATATCGCCGTCAGCAAGTCCAATGTTCTCGGCTATCCATTTATTTTGGCGATGGCCAGGGCGGTCATACCGTCGACCCATGACACGCTTGTTCTGGTCCTTCAGTTCAATGACAACAACAACCCTGCGTATAGTAACTTCCTGGGGATATATGCTGATACTACGAGAACGGGAAAAACCGCAGACATCAGCATAATGGATGGAAAGACGATCTGGCATTATGAACCCGATCACACACAGGGTGTTTATGCCTACACGAATATCGCCACTAATGACGGGACGACCATTTCGGGTACCTTTAACGCTAACCTTCGTTGTTCGGCCGCAGACTTTTCGACGCTCGGCTATTTCCTCATTACGAACGGAACGTTTAAACTAAAATTCTAATATCTTATTTCAGTCGCATATCCTTTATTATCCCGTCGATCCTCGAGGCGAGCTCGGCATTCTTCGCGTCGAACTCGGCGGCCGAAGCCAGCTTTGTATGCACGCTGAAGTAGAATTTGATCTTCGGCTCGGTGCCGGAAGGACGCGCGGATATCTTGCTACCGTCGGCGAGGATGAACTGGAGTACGTTCGACTTGGGCAGCGATATCGGCCAGGACTCGCCCGTCTGGAGATTCTTGCCTGTGCGCAGCTCGTAGTCGAGCAGCTGCACCACCGGCGAGCCATTGATCTTAGCCGGGGGCTGGCTCCTGTAGGCACTCATCATGTCGGCGATCTCTTTCTGTCCGTTCATCCCCTTCTTCGTGATGGAGATCAGGGACTCTTTATAGAAACCGTATTCGACGTAGAGGTCGATCAGCTTGTCGTAGAGGCTGCGTCCTTTGTCTTTTTCGTAGGCCGCCATTTCGCAGAGGAGGGCCACGGCGCTTACCGCGTCCTTGTCCCTGATCTGGCTGCCGATCATCAGGCCATAGCTTTCTTCTCCGCCGATGACGTAGTTCTCGCTGCCTTCTTTTTCCTTGATCAGCTCAGCTATATATTTGAAACCGGTGAGTACGTTGTAGCATTTGATACCGCTGCGGCGGGCGATCTCGTCGATGAGCTCGGTCGTCACGATAGTCTTGACCACCATATCGGTCGGCCCGGCTATGCCCTTTGCCTTCCGCGCTTCGATCATATAGTTGAAGGCCAGGACGGCGGTCTGGTTGCCATTCATCAGCACCCAGCTGCCCTTCTTGTCTTTTACCCCGATGCCTACGCGGTCGGCGTCGGGATCGGTACCCAGCAAAATATCCGCGTCGATCTGCTGCGCCTTCCGCAAGCCGATGCTCATCGCCTCGCTCTCTTCCGGGTTGGGGTAGACGACCGTCGGGAAATTCCCGTCCGGGGTGGCCTGTTCGTCGACGACGTGTACGTTGGTAAAGCCAAAACGTTGTAAGACCTCGGGTACCAGCTTGATACCGGTCCCGTGTATGGGCGTATAGACGATCCGCAGATTGTGCTGCTTTTCGATGACCTCCGGGTAGACCGAAAGGCCCCGCACCATGCCGATATAGGCCTCGTCAATGGCGGCACCGATCATGGTGATATTGGACTCGCCTCCACCCCATTTCACTTCTTCGACGCCGGCGATCTTCTCCACCTCGCGGATGACGTTCTTGTCGTGGGGAGGGACCAGCTGTCCGCCGTCGTCCCAGTAGGCTTTGTAGCCGTTGTATTCTTTGGGGTTGTGAGAAGCGGTACAGACCACCCCACCCTGGCAACGGAGGTTGCGAATAGCAAAGCTGAGCTCCGGAGTGGGCCTGAGGGACTGAAACAGAAAAACCTTTATTCCGTTGGCTGCAAATACGTTAGCGGTCGTTTCGGCGAAAAAGCGGCTGTTGTTGCGGCTGTCATGCGCAATGGCGACCCTGACTTCCTGGCCGGGAAAAGAGGCCTTGAGATAGTTGGCGAATCCCTGTGTGGCCATCCCCACCGTATACTTGTTCATCCGATTGGTGCCCACGCCCATGATCCCTCTGAGTCCCCCCGTCCCAAATTCCAGGTTGCGGTAAAAGCTCTCAATCAATTCATTAGGGTTTTCCTTCTGTAACCGGGCAATCTCGTCCTTGGTTGCCTGGTCATAATTCCCTTTCAGCCATGAATCCACTTTTTCCTGTATAGCAGCCTCCATTTCGTTGATTTTTCTGTTTGAAAATGATATATAAATTGTTACGAAAATAGTACATTTGTTATATCTTCTTCCCTTGAAAGGCCCACCCGATAAATATTTTTAGCATTTATTTATTGTCCACATCCAATATCAGGCGAAAAATTTGCTGTACCATTTGAACATAATCGTATACACGGATCATTTATGTATTTGCTATTACGTAATAACAAGCAAACTGGCCCTTATTACCTGGAGGAACTAAAGACAATGGGTTTAAAGGCCTATGACCTGGTTTGGATCGAAGGCAAAAGTGCGGCTTGGAGATACCCCTGTGAGATCGACGAGCTGAGCGCATTTGCCCCGGCTGTAGAGGAACAACCTTTTGACCGTTTTTACAAAAAGCCATCTTCTCCTGTCAAAGCGAATGCCAATTCTTCGGTTGTAGTAACAGAACCGGTCACATCGATAGCGGAACCAGTCAAATCGATGTCAAAATCGGAGCCCGTTATAGTGTTGACCCCGACACCTGTCTATAGCGGGGAGGCCTCTGCGATACCCGGCAAAAGGATCATATATGTCACCATGCCTGCCGGCAAGGGGCCTGTTTCCACCCCGGCGCGGGAGACGCGTGAGACCCCGATCCGCGAGGGCCGGGAGACGGCGACGGCTCCTGTATACTTTCCGGAGAACAATTATACACAGTCCTCCTCCGAAGAGACGCCCATCGAGGGATTTCTACCCCGGCGGCAGCGTCGCTCTTTTCATCTTGTCAGACCGCTGGTCGTAAGCCTGACGGTACTCGCCGTCCTGGCGGCAGGTATTTTCATAGGGCTATCCATCAATAAGGACAGCCTGGGCTTTCAACATAAGATCGCGTCCAACGCTCATTCGCTGGCACCTACAAACGCGCAGCCCATACAGGCGGCCCCGAAAGCACAAACAGCACCCGTTGTTCAGCAGGTCGCCACACCACCCGTCGCCGATCCGAAGCCCGTGAGGGCTTCGACAACCGCCGATCCGACAGCCGTGGCGGAAAGACCAGCCGCGACGACGCAAAAGCCGGCCGGGCAGCAAAATTCCCGGCCCCTGAAGAGCGGTGCACCGGCGTCAAAGGAAAAGACGGCGTCCAGGACTTCTATTGCCGCGGCTCCTGCCGTGAAAGATTCTGCCGGTGGCAGCCTGATGCCACACAGGGAGGCCGTGCACAGATCGGATGCAGATGATCCAACGGCAAATACCGATCATGCGGCTACGGCTCGGGCAGCCATCGCTGGCCAGGTATCGGCAAGCGCCAATGGATACAGTGTAGGGACATTCGGCGGTATCAGCGGCTTACAGGTTACCGTTAGCAACCGCAGCGCTTATCCGCTGGACATGGTCGTAGTCGAAGTGCAGTATATCCAGTCCAACAAAAAGATCTACAAAACCGAGAACCTCTACTTTCGCGGTATCGGTGCGGGATCAGCCCTCATGCAGGAAGCGCCAAAAAGTTCGCGCGGCGTCAGGGTGCAGTACAAAATAACCATGATCAGCTCAAAAGAGCTTGGGCTGTCTTACTCTGGGATCTAAAAGATTCATTAACAAAAGGATAAAGCAGCTTTTTTCCATTTTTTTCTCATTTGGCATAGTAGTTGAAAACTACCTAATCCCTGGCCTCCGGTAAAATCCAAAAATTAAAAGCCTTTAGCAAAGCAACTGACCGCATTTGCCTTTTATGTGCATTTTAATACCTAATTGGATTGCAAAAAAATTGGAATTGGTATGAGAAACGCAATGGTGCAATTATGTTTGGTCATTATGGGAATCTCCAGTATTCATGCAGTCAGATTGCTGCAAACTTCTTCCTTTCATGTGCGGATGTATCCCGCCAACGGCGCCGACCGGGTTTGGGCCATCCAGGGCAAAGATTCCATCGAGATGATCAATATCAACGGAGAATATTTTTTGCGCGCCATCCACCCGGGTTACTGGCAGATCTCCGTAGAGGCCTATCACCCCTTCCGGAATGTCCAGTTCAACTCCGGAGACATTCAGCCCGGTTTCGATAAAGACCTTGGAGAGATACGCCTCCAGAAATAGATCTACACCGTGTTCAGCCGCGTATGAGGGGTAGCACCGGATAATCCTTTAATAGGACCGACCCCACTTCTGAAGCATCCGTAAGAAACCATTTCTCCAGCAGACTGCTATAAACGGTCCTGAAGTCGTGCTGCATTGCGATGTTATCATTCACGGTCAGCTTGTCGGGCCAGACCGGGTTCGTTCCGATGATCCCGCCCTGAACCGGGCTACCAAAGACAAATACCGGCGCTGCCGCGCCGTGGTCCGTTCCGCCGCTGGCGTTCGACTGTATCCGGCGGCCGAACTCGGAAAAGGTCATGCCCACCACCCTGTCATCCACCTTAAGAAATTGCAGGTCATCCTGAAAAGCATGAACGGCCTCTGATAGCCTGGCCAGTAATTTTGCGTGGGTCCCCGTCGTGGTATCGGCTGTCTCAACCTGTCTGGCGTGGGTATCAAAGCCACCCATGCTAACCAGGTAGAACCGTGTCTTCAGGCCACCAGCCACGAGGCGGGCCACGATCTTCAGCTGGTCCGCCAGCGGATTTTTGCCTGCAGCCGGATAGAGATCGGACTGTCTGGTGACCTTCTGCGCCGCCTTCCTGATGACTCCTGCATACTGGTCGGTCTTGACCGCCATCTCGCGAATAAAAGCCAGCTGCTCCCCTGCACGACTGTCGGACACCCCGGCTGGCCGGTCATTCAAAAGATTGTAAAAGCTATTGGGATTGCTGATCGCCATGCCCATGGTCAGTGCCGGACCCTGCAGGGCCGGGGATACAATGCCTCCTATCTGGATAGCAAGCGGGTCGGGCATCGATGGATTGGGGTAGTCCTGCGGCCAGCACGGGTAGGTATCATTCAGATAACGCCCGGCCCATCCAGTCGGGAGTATTTGACCCGCATCCGCACCCGTCAGCCAGATATCGGTGGCCCGGAAATGGGAGAAATTAGGCTGCGGATAGCTGACGCCCTGCAGAATAGCCAGCTTTCCCGCCCCGAACAGCTGTTGCAGCTCGGGCATCGCAGGATTCAGACCTGTCCCGTCGTACCCTTCCAGCTGCAAGATCCTGTCTTCCGGGATGGCGATGTTCGGCCGGGCCTTCTGGTAGGCAGGATAGTATTCGAGCGGTATGACCGTATTCAGCCCGTCGTTGCCGCCGCTCAGCTGTATCAGCACCAATACCCTATCCTCTCCCTGTGCCCGGGCTGTGGGCTGCAGCAGGGGAGAGTGCGCCCAGGCACGGAGCGAAAAGCCATTGACCAGCGCCGGCAGGACGACAGGTAAGGTGGTCTTAAAAAAGGTTCTTCTCTTCATGACGGGTCACATTAGTTGGTATTCAGGTTTATCCATCAGGTGTCGGAACAGGGCCTTCAGCTTATTCGTCACCTGGCTCAGGTTAGCCTTGTCGTCCGGCTTCTGCCGGAGGTTCGTCCAGGCATTCGTCCAGTAGTGATCCGAGGCCATCCCTGTCAGTCCAGACAGAAGTATGCTCGTCTTTATCAGCTGCAGCTCCTCGGCCGGCAGCTGTATGCTATACAGGGCAGCGACCGCATCTGCGATCAGCAGGTCGGGGTCCTCCGGATGTGGCAGCCGCTGTGCGAAGGCGACCACGTCGATGCCGATCTTCTTCCCGTTGCGCGCCCAGCCGTAGTTGATCATCCGGTCGGTGAACTGGTTGCGCCGGGGAAGGGTATCCGAGCTGATCCACAGCTTGTCGTACTCCGGCTCCTGGTAGTAGGCCTGCCAGCCCGCGACGTTAGGCGGATCGCCGATGTTCTGCTGCAATCCCGCGACATAATTGCGCAGCTGTTCCCAAAAGCCGTACTGATCGGGGTATTCCGTGGCGCCGGGCAGCTCGACGCTGAACTCCCTGCAGCAGCCGACGGCCAGGTCAACCGGGCTCTTGATCATCGCGCCGTAGTTGGCGAGGTCGAAGAAATGTCGGCTCGACAACAGGGCTTCGAGCACTGGCTGTATCGCATAGTCCTTCTTCCGGAACAGTTCGGCCAGGGGGACGATAATGTTTTTCTCGGTTGTCTCGTCGATCTCGTGGTAGACGAAGAAGCGGTATAGCTTGCGGCAGATGAATCTGGAAACCTCCTCCCGGGCGAAGATCATGTCGATCAGCTGGTCGACCTCGGCGGTGGCTTCCGCGCCCTTCATTCCCTTTATGACCTTGTTTCCGTAAAAGGCGGAGAACTGTTTGTCGCCCTCGTCGTGGCGTTTGGGATCGAAGGAGGCCGTATAGGTCTTATAGTTCAGGGTATAGCCCGTCAGCACGCGCGCAGCCGCTTTCACGTCCGTTTCGGTATAGTGGGAATCCGGTCCCTTGCCGACGGTAAACAGCTCCTGCAGCTCCCGCCCATAGTTCTCGTCCGGGGCTTTCTTCGTGTTTGCGTAACCGTTAAGGTAGCGAAGCATGGCCGGCTCGACGGTCATCGCTCTTACCAGCTCTTTAAAATTACCGAGGGCGTGCTGTCGCAGCAGGACGTTGTACCGGTAGCAGAAAAGGGCGTTGTCGACCGTATTGGTCTCTGTCACAAAATGGTTGTGCCAGAAAAGGACCATCTTCTCCCGGATGCTTCTGTCCTGGTTCACCATTAGTCCAAACCACCAGGATTTGAATGAGTTCTTCCGGCGGTAGTTGTTCATCCCGTCGTATTTAGCCGATACGGTCCAGTCGGCGCCGGCGGCGATCTCGCCGTCTGTGTATTTGTCGTCGTTGTAGGCGTTGATTGGAGGGGATGGTATCGGGTAGTCCTTATCGATCAGCTCGCGTATGGTCTTCTTCAGCGATCGCCCGGAAAAATATGCCACGTCTTCCGGCTTTGCTCCGAACATCGTGCGCCGCAGGAGGTGCGCCGCCTGGGCCTGTTCCCATTTGCCTTTATAGCGTCGGAGACCGGATAGGACAGGAATAGACATAGGAATATGTTCTTGGTTGGTGATGTGAAACAATTATACCAAAAAAGTTTAATAGCACCTCGGCGATTAGCAGCCGGTTAACAAAAGACCTGGTCGGAGGGGACACGGTCTCTTGTTGATGAAAACAACTATTTTTACGCCTATGAAGCAAATTCTCCTGTTCGGCGCCGGCAAATCCGCAACCAGCCTGATCCGCTACCTGGTCGACCTGACCGCCGCACGCCAGTGGCAGCTGGTCGTGGCCGAAAGCAGCCTCGCGCTGGCAATGTCCAAGCTGGGGAACGCCCCCCACGCGCGTGCTGTAGAGCTCCTGGTGGAAGACGAGGAGGCCCGGACCGCGCTGGTGCGACAGGCGGATATCGTGATCTCCCTGCTGCCGCCTGCCCTTCATTACCAGGTGGCGCTGTCCTGTCTCGCGGCGGGTAAACACCTGCTGACAGCCTCTTATGTCGACCCGGCCCTCCGCGCCCTCGAAAAGCAAATACGCGACAGCGGGCTGCTTTTTCTCGGGGAGATGGGGCTCGACCCGGGGATCGACCATATGAGCGCCCTGCAGATGATCTCGGCCATAAAGGCGAATGGGGGACAGATACAGTCCTTTCACTCGCATACAGGGGGCCTGGTCGCGCCGGAGAGCGACGACAACCCCTGGCACTACAAGATCAGCTGGAACCCGCGCAATGTCGTCCTTGCGGGTGCTGCTGGCGCGCAGTATAAGGAGAACGGCGAGGTCGTCACCATCCCCTATCACCGGCTTTTCGCTTCTACCGGTGAGATCATCCTGCCGGAGACGGGTCCGCTCGCCTGGTATCCCAACCGGGATTCGCTGTCCTATATCCCCATCTACGGGCTCAAGGAAGCACATACCTTTATCCGGACGACGCTGCGCTACCCCATCTTCTGTCAGGCCTGGCAGGCGATCGTCAGCTCGGGTCTGACCAGCGAGCAGCTCCTGGTCGACAGCCCCACTTATGCCGACTGGTCGATGCCTCTCCTGCTCTATACCAACGGGAGTAACCGGCCTCTGTTCGAGTGGCTTGGTCTTTTCGACAAGACTCCCATCCCTTCTGCGGCACGCAGCTCAGCCGATGTCCTGCAATATCTGCTGGAAACCCGTCTGGCCATGTCCCCGCAGGACAAGGATATGATCGTCATGCAGCACGAGATCGTCTATCACCGATCGGGAAGATCATTCACGGAAAAAAGCACGTTGATCGTAAAGGGCGAGGACAGGAGCCATACGGCGATGGCGCGCACCGTCGGACTGCCGCTGGGCATAGCTGCCAGGCTGATACTCGAAGGAAAGATCGATCTCACCGGTCTTCACATTCCCATCCTGCCGGAGATATATGACCCGGTGATGCGCGAGCTGGGGCAGCTGGGCATCCGGTTTGTGCATACGACCGAATAAGAACGGCGAGTCGGGTTTCACGATCCGTCGCCGGACCTTGCATTGGTGAACCGCTGATCAGGCTCCCACCTTTAGTTGACGTCGATCGGCAGCGTGCTCAGGATATGGTAGTTAATATCCCTGAAAAAGATCTTGTATTTCCCTTTCTTCAGGTAGAGCAGATAGCTCTTTTTACTCCCGGTAGTAAAGGTCTGGTCGGCAGGCACCAGCTGCCAGGGTGTATTGTCGTTGTTGTCGATCTCATTCTGATAGTAGGCCTGCACCAGGAATACGGCCGGCGCCGGCGGCTTGATATACGTCGGCTGTCGTCGCCCCCCCAGGCTTAGCCAGCTGGGGCGCCCGTCCTGGTACACCGTTGGCGGATGGATCACGCAAAGGTCATACAGGCTGCTGTCCATAACGTTCACCGGGTTATTGTTGCTGAGCGCAATGGATGGTTCGGTCAGGGGGAATTTCTGCGTATAGGCCTGATAGATGACCCGGCCGTAGCCGAAATTGCTTTCTTCCGTCATATCGGTCTGGTCGATGGTCAGGGGCTCGATGCCCGACAGGCGCCAGAAGGCCAGGGCCATGGGAATATGCCCGTCGGCCCCTGCTTTCTTGCTGATATGGGCAAAGGAGGCGTGTACCAGGATCTTCGCGGCCGTATCCCTGCGCAGTACTTCGTAGATGTTCACGGCCTGTACGGAATCCCGCTGGTTCGCCGTATGCACGGCCGCCGCCGTATCTTCGTAGGACACCAGCGTAAAGCCCAGTTCCAGGGCTGACCGTATCAGCTCACCCGCCACCGGCTCGGCAGCATAATAGCCGGTGTGCATGTTTTCCCGGGTCAGGCTGTGACCGGAAAAATTATTCAGCATCTCCATCGCCAGGTAGCGAAAGCCTTCGCGATAAAAATCGGCCAGCAGTGACAGCGTAAAAGCCCGGTGCAGGGGCTTGGCGAAGGCTTCATTGATCATGACCACGCGCCTGTTCTTTGCCGCGTAGTTGATATAGTGACGCGCGTTGACGTGCTGGATATCTTTCAGGCCTTCGGCTGTCCGGTAGACCTTTCTACGCGTTCTGTCGTCGATGCTGTCATAGCTCTTTACCAGGTATTGCAGGGCGGTGCGATAGTCCCCGGCAAAAGCAAAGTACTGGCTCAGCTCGTCATAGTAGCCCTTGTCCGAATATATCTTTTTGAACTTCTCCTCGTCCTTAAAGGCGTGATACAGCGGGAAGAGGTAGTGCAGATTGCTCTTCGGCGTCAGCGTGAGGATCCCGAGGCGGGGGCTATAGCCCGTGGGGATCGATCGTTTGCAGTAGTCCTGCAGCTGCTGAACGGGCTGCGAAAGTTCCTGGGCGCCCGCGCTGAGTACGGCGATCGCTGCACCCAATAAAAGAAATAGTTTTCTTAGTTGACCCATTTGGCTGCAAAAATGGGGATATTCTTGTTAGGAAAACCATAAATCTAGGCGGGCCGCAAACCTTCCAGCTTTTTCTTGTAGCCGGCAAGCTGGACCCAGTAGACGACCCAATAGGCTATTGCGGCCAACGACACCAGTCCGCTCACTATGGCAAGGTATGAAGGGAGCCAGTTGAGCACAGTAGAAATAACAAAAAGCCAGCAGTAGGTGATCCCGGATGAATAGACCGGTCGTTTGCCGCCGGTTGCGCCAGTGAGCGTCTCGTCGGGCAGTATGCTGTCGGAATCGTTGAAGTAGGAGTTGAGTTCCCGCTGTAGCGAATCGGATATCCGGGTCACTACGACGAACTGATAATACAGGTTGAAAATAGGGATCAGCTGCAGCCAGACCTGGCCCGGGCGCATCGTCCTGTTCAGCGGCTGGATGAGCTTGAGCGTGTTCTGCTGCGCCAATAGGAATAAGACGGCGGGAACCAGGAAACCCAGCAGGAGAAGGAGTGCCATAGCGGCCATGCCAAAGTCGGCGGTGTCTTGCATAAATGGGGTTAATTTGCGATTTAGTTATAGAAGACGTTCTAATTTTCGTTTGTTCTGCGCCAGCTTAACCCAGTAAATGATCCAGCAGGTGACCGCAGCTACAGCGGCAACTCTCCAGGCAACACGCCAAACCCGCTCAACCATTTCCGGAGCCTTGTGCCCGACGATATTTCCAAGAATGATGCTTCCGGGAAAGAACAAGAAGAGAGAACAATAAGCCATTCCGATCTTATAAGTAGGGCGGTGGCTGACGGCCTTTACTGCATCGAAGTCCGGCAGGCCTAGTATTGAATCATTCTGAAGAGCCACTAATTCTTTGCTGATGGAATCTGCTATTCTTGTGACGACAACAAACATCCAGTAGAGATTGAAAACCGGGATCAGCTGCAGCCATACCATTCCCGCCTTCAATTCTCTGTATTCCGGACGGATCGCGCTTAGTGTCCGCTGCTGACTAAACAAAAATAATAACGCGGGCAGGATAAAAGTCAAATAGACTACCAGCCGGCCGATAAGCGATCCAATCGCATTTGCATCCATGACAGGAAAATAATAAATTATATCAATTTTTCCAGCATTTCCTGCAACATCCGCACACCAACCGAGGCTGGCTGCTCGATTGCCGTCAGGTTCGGGACGTGGGAGGTTGCGGGTATTCTTTTATCCACGATGAACTTGGGTATCTCCTGCTTTGCAAAGTCCACGAGCCCGGCGGCGGGATAGACCACCAGCGAGGTGCCGACCACCACGAAGATATCGGCCGAGTGTACCAGCGGTACCGCCTTTTCGATCATGGGCACCGGCTCTTCGAACCAGACGATATGGGGCCGCAGCCTTCCGCCGTCTTTGGCCGTTTGTCCCAGGACCATGTCCTCGCGGATCGGATAGACCAGCGAGGGGTTCTTCTCGCTGCGCATCTTGAATATCTCTCCGTGCAGGTGAAGAATATTGGTGCTGCCCGCGCGCTCGTGGAGGTCGTCTATATTCTGGGTGATGATATGAACGTCGAAGTCCTTTTCCAGCCCGGCGAGCCCCAGGTGGGCCGCATTGGGTTCGGCTTTCGCGACGTCACGTCTCCGCATATTGTAGAATTCCAGCACCAGCGCGGGGTCTTTGTCCCATGCGCGCGGGGTTGCTACCTCTGTCACCTGGTATCCTTCCCAAAGACCATCGGAATCGCGGAAGGTCTTCAGCCCGCTCTCCGCGCTGATACCGGCGCCGGTCAGCACAACGAGCCTCTTCTTTCCATTACTGGTTCTCATTCTTGCAAAATAGGCAAAACTCCCCACAAGTTTGCGGGGAGTTTTATCGCCTTCGGGCTCGGGGTTTAGGGTATTCTTTATCGTCGTGCGGTCGGGAGCGCCCCTGCGGTCTCCACCAGCCGGATGAACTCGCTGCGATAGCCGTCCTCGTCGGAATCCTTCGCTTCGCGGGCGAGAGAGACGACCTGCTGCCAGCTGGCGCCCTGCTTAAATTCCGAGTCGCGTAGCAGCAGCCCGAACTCCGCCACGGCCGAAGCCAGTCTGAAATTAGCGGAAGTCTGATCGGACGCAATCGCCTCGCCGCTTACCACACGCGTGATCAGCCTGCTTGCGTCGCCGTCCGGCTGCTTATATCGCAGCTTGACCGTCATCCATTCATCAGCGGCGGTGGCGGAGCTCATATGGCTCGCGGCCCCGGTCGTGGATCCAGCCGACGGCGGGGTCTGGTATTTTAGGGAGTCGACGGCGGTGGTGAACTCGTCTTTTACGTCCACGGGTATGAGCTCATACAGGGCCGTAACGCGGTGTCCCGCTCCCAGCTCACCTGCGTCCTTCCGGTCGTTATTGAAGTCCTCGTCGGCCAGGGCGCGGTTCTCATAGCCGATCAGGCGATAGGCCTGCACTTTTGCTGGATTGAACTCCACCTGGATCTTTACGTCCTTTGCGATTGTGAACAGCGTGCCGCCAAATTCTTTGACCAGCACTTTCCGCGCCTCGCTGCTGTTGTCGATATAATAGTGGTTCCCGTTGCCTTTGTCCGCCAGCTGCTGCATCTTTGCGTCCTGGTAGTTGCCCATTCCAAATCCCAGAATACTCAGAAAAACGCCCGTAGTCCGCTGTTTTTCGATCATCCCGACCAGCTCGTCGTCGCTGCTGGGGCCGACGTTGAAGTCTCCGTCCGTGGCCAATACGATCCTGTTGTTGCCACCTTTTATAAAATTCTTTTGCGCGATCGAATAGGCCAGTTCGATGCCGGCACCTCCCGCCGTCGAGCCGCCGGCTTCGAGGTTGTCGATGGCGTCCTTGATCTTCCGCTTTTCGCTGCCCGGTGTGGAAGGCAATACCAGTCCTGCATTTCCCGCATAGACGACGATGGCTACCCGGTCGTTCTCCCGCAGCTGATCGGTCAGCATCTTCAAGGATGTCTTTACCAGCGGCAGCTTGTCCGGCTCATCCATCGAGCCGCTGACGTCGATCAGGAACACCAGATTGGCCGCGGGCAGCTGCTCTGCCGGAGATGTCCTCCCCTGCAGGCCGATAAGCACGAGCCGGTGTGAAGGGCTCCAGGGGCAGGAAGACAGCTCGGTATTGACGGAGAAGGGGTCTTCGCCGGCAGGCTGCGGATAGTGGTAGTCGAAATAGTTGATCATCTCTTCGATACGGACCGCGCCGGCGGGCGGCATAGCGCCCTGCTGGATGAACCGGCGGACGTTGCTGTAAGACGCCGCGTCTACGTCGATGGAGAAGGTGGACAGGGGCGACTGCTTCGCGGCCTTGAAATGGTTCTCTTCTATGGGCGCATATCCTTCTCTGTTATACGAAGTTGCCGGCGGAGGAGGTGGAGCAGCCTGCGCCTCACTAGCATCCTCCAGCTGAACGTCCTGTGCTACGACCGGCGACTTGCCTATCCTTTGATTACAGGCGGATAGCTGCAACACCAATACCGCGGCCGCGACGACCGGCAATACCTTGCGGGCGGCGGCTGTCTTTTTTGTCTGGCGGCGTACGCCCATCCAGATCAGCCCTCCCAGCAGCAGCAAGGGCCATACGCTGAGGAACCCGACCAGCGCGGCTCCCAGCCCTTCCCAACCCTGGCTGACCGAATCCCGTATCCTGCGCCACATCGAAGGATTGGACGTTTCTCTCCCCGACTCGTCCAGGACCTGGTAGAACTTGAGGTTGACCACGCTGAACGCTGCGGAGTGGCCGAGATAGGCGATCCTTCCCGCCGCGGCATCCATCTCTTCCTGGATATTGTCGATGACACCCTGGATGGCGATCACGTCGTCCATGGTTTTCGCCTGTTTGAGCAGCTCCAGGTAACGCTCGCGCGCCGCCCTTTTGGTATCCAGGCGGGACCGCGTATCCACCACCTCGCCCGTGACGTCCTCCGAACTCAGCTTTCTGTCCACCAGCCTGTCGCTATCCGAAGGCAGCCGAGACAAAAAGTCTTCGAATTTGTCTACCGGCACTTTGATCGTGACGGTGTTCTCTATAACAGATGGAGACTGGCTCTGCTGCTCCTGCGCCATGTATCCGCCCGCCCGCTGCACCATCTGCCGGAGCCTGTCCGTAAAGGTCCGGAAATTCTTTACCTCCAGGTTGAGGTCTGCCGTCTTGATGATCTTTTTATCCCAGTCCGGACTGGCTACCGGCGGGGGGCCGGTCTTCTTTCCGTGAAATTGCGCCTGCTGCTGTGGGAGCGGAGCGTTCTCCTCCGGCTTGTATGCTATCGAGTCGGCGGCTACCGTACCTATACTTTCGGAAATGTCCTTTTGGGTTTCGGATCGTCGCGCCTTGTTGTTACAGGCAATACAAAGGAGTAGCAGCAATGCTGCCGGCATTGTCAATACCTTAAGTCGCATAAAAATTATTTTAAGAATGGATGAAACTAAGATGCAGGAAGTCGGCTTTTACATAAAATAAAAATGTCCCGGGAACGCCTATTGATTCCCGGGACCCGTAAAAAGATTCCCAATAAAATGTTAAAGGAGAAAAATGTCCTTCTTCGCCGGAAATGCTCTACCGGCGGGGGTTACCGGCTACTTCTCACCGGCCATCCCCATCACTACCTTCCACTCCTCATCCGACACCGGCTGCACCGACAGCCTGCTTATCCGTACCAGCGCCATTTCCTTCAGACGCGGGTCTTCCTTTATCTGGTCCATACTAACGGGGTGCTTTAACCGCCGAAAAGGTTTCAGGTCGACCGCCACCCATCGGTCGTCATCCGTGGTAGGGTCCTGGTAGGCTTCTTTGATCACCTTGGCGATGCCCACGATCTCCAGTCCTTCATTGCTATGATAATACAATACCTGTTCACCCTTTTTCATCCCGCGCAGATGAAGACGCGCAGCATAGTTGCGGACACCGCTCCACACGGTCTCTTTGTCCTTTTCGAACTGCTCCCAGCTATACACGGAGGGTTCCGATTTGACGAGCCAATAAGCCATATAATAAACTATTTACCGGTTGAATGTGGGGCAAAAAATTCTGGTCAAATGTAATTTTTTGCCCCAAACCATAATATCTGCACACTTAGCTTGCGAACCGGACTCCATCCGGTTCCTGCAGTAATACGGCGGCCAAGGTACAATTTCTCTTTCTAAAAAATATTGGTTATGAAAGACATTATCCCGACCGACGAAGCTTTCAACATGGCAGATGAAAAGGGAGGCATGGCTGAGGTCACCATCAAGGATGTTTATCAGGGCAACGGGGTCATCCACGTCATCGACCATGCGGTGAATACCTGAATAAACAATTGAAAATCAATCGAAAAGATACAGCGAAAGTTTTCTTTGGAAATTTTCGCTTTTTTAAATCCAAAAGTTATCGGCTTACGTACATTCCTTTGAGGCCTGGTTTTTACCCTATTTAACGCTTGCGACAGGTTGTTTTAAGGGTCAAGACCATCCGATAACTAAGGTTATGTGGGTGGTCTTATTTTTTTGCCCATACCGGTATGCAGGCCTACAGGATCCCCGCGCGGTTATTGATCGTTCTCCGAAACCATTCCGACTAGCTATTAGCCAGCACGTCGGCAATATGCATCGTACGGATAGAATGGCCCTTGTGGCGGATATAGCCGTCCAGGTGCATCAGACAGGAGAGATCGGTGGAAATGATATAGTCGGCGCCCGTCGCGAGGGCGTTGTTCACTTTCTGGTCGGCCATGGCGATCGAAATGGACTCGAACTTGACCGCAAAGCTTCCCCCAAAGCCGCAGCAGGTCTCTACGTCATTCATTTCCAGCAGTTCGAGCCCCTTTACCCGGGACAGCAGCTTTCTCGGCTCTTCCTTTATGCGGCACTCCCTCAGACCCGCGCAGGAGTCATGATAGGTAGCCTTTCCGTGCAGGGTAGCACCCACGTCCTCGATACCGAGCACGTTCACGAGAAAGGAAGAGAATTCGAAGGTACGCCGCTGCAGGTCCCTGACGTCGTTGTGGAGGGAAGAGTTGTCGAACAGGGTCGAATAGTAGTTGCGGACAAAGCCTACACAGCTGGCGCTGGGCGCCACCACATAGTCGTGACCGGAAAAATCCTTCAGGAATTTGGTGCAGACGTCCCTTGCTTCGTCCCGGAACCCGGCGTTGAAGGCCGGTTGGCCGCAGCAGGTCTGCTCGGTGTTGTAGGTCACTTCCACACCGGCTTTTTCCAGCACTTTTACCATATTGAAGGCGGTCTGCGGATAAAGCTGGTCAACGAAACAAGGTATGAATAGCTGGACGGTCATTGCAGGTACTCTTATCAGTTGGTTATCATTCCGGGGTTGTTGCTTCGAAGAGACTTCTGGAGGGCGATCATCTTAATCGCCGTAACAGCTGCCTCCTCTCCTTTGTGGCCATGCCTGCCGCCGATGCGTTCGTCGGCCTGCTGCTGGTTATCCACCGTCAGCACTCCAAAAACGGTAGGCACCGGAAGGGTCATATTCAGCTGTAGCACGCCGTCCGTAACGGCCTTGCAGACGTAGTCGAAATGGGGGGTATCGCCGCGCAGGACGCAACCCAGCGCTATAAAGGCCTGTGGCCTGTCGTCCTTGTATTTATGAACGTCCCAGTAGGCCCTGACGCCGAACGGTATCTCGAATGCGCCGGGAACCGTGACGACACAATGCTGAACGCCGGCTTTCTCCAGCTCGGCCCGGCATCCTTTTTCCAGCTCTCCAACGATGGCATCGTTCCATTCGGTACGCACAATAACAACACAGGCACCCGCCATACTGGGGATGCCTGTCGTCTGAAACAAATTACTTTTACTTACCTCTGCCATTGGGGATAAACCTTTATTGGGTGACACCCAGCCTTGCCAGGTATTTGTCGATCTCCGACCCGCGCTGTGTATTGGGGTATTTTTCCTTAATGACCTTATACATCGCTATCGCGTCCTGGGTCTTTCCCATGCTTTCGTAGAGATAGCCGGCGCGGAACAGGTATTCGGGAGAGAAGAGCTCATCCTTCTCGTAATAGGTACCGGCTTTCTTGTACTGCTCTACGGCGTCTTCTTTCTTGTTCAGCTCGGAATAAGCATCCCCAAGCAGGCCATAGGTACGCTCCTGCAGCTGCTGCACCGGCGTGGAGAAATCTTTCAGGTACTTTACGGCGTTGTTGAAATCGCCGAGTCGGAGATAGCAGTCTCCGGCATAGAAATTAGCCAGCTTGCCGGCCTTGGTGCCGCCATACCGGGAGATGATCTTCAGGAAGCCTGAATTGACCTGGTCGCCATTGAGCGCCAGCCTGACGGAGTCCATACGATAGTATTCCTCTGCGCGGAACATCGCCTCGGAAGCCTGTTTCTCCTTGGGTTCGCTGACCATGTTACGGTAAGCGATAAAACCGCCTACGATCACGAGGAGTCCGATGATGGCATAGGTGACCTGTTTTCCATACTTTTCCCAGGCGCCCTGTAATTCGGCCACCGGGTTCTTTTCTTCTTCTAAATGTGCAGGGTTTTTTATCTCTGGCATTTTTGTATTGTGTTTGGCTTTATTATTTTAAGTCGCAATCGTTATTTGTCAGTCGACGATGAACGGATAGTTCTTGTCCATATAAATGTCCTTCAGCACCTCTGAATCATCCGGCCAGGGAGACTCTTCGGCAAATTTTACGCACGCTGTTACGGTGTCGTTCACCCGCCCGTTGATCGCGTCGATGTCTTCCTGGGTCGCGTACTTCCTGGTGAGGATGGTCTGGAGCACCATCTGTATAGGGTCCTTCGCCTTGTACTCTTCGACTTCTTCCTTGGTACGGTACTTCTGCGGATCGGAGATGGAGTGACCTTTATAGCGATAGGTCTTGATCTCGAGGAGGGTCGGGCCGTCTCCCTGACGGGCTCTTTTCACGGCGCGGGCTACCGCCTCGTGGACGGCTTCCGGACTCATGCCATCGATAGAATCGGCCGGCATCTCATAAGCATCCGCCAGCTTGTAGATATCGTGTACGTTCGAGGTACGTTCGACTGAAGTACCCATCGCGTAGTTGTTGTTCTCACAGATAAAGACCACCGGCAGCTTCCACAGCATCGCCAGGTTGAAGGTCTCGTGCAGGATACCCTGGCGGGCCGCGCCGTCCCCGAAGAAGGTCAGCACCGTATTTTCGGTACCCTTGTATTTTTCCGCAAAAGCCAGACCCGCACCCGTGCCGATCTGCGCACCGACGATGCCATGACCGCCAAAGAATTTTTCGGCTACCCCGAAGAAGTGCATGCTTCCGCCCTTGCCCTTTGCGGCGCCCGTTGCCTTACCGTATAGCTCGGCCATACAGGCATTGGCGCTAACACCCTTGGCCAGGGCCAGACCGTGGTCACGATAAGCCGTGATGAAGGGATCGTCCTGTTGGGTGGCCGTCATGCAACCGGCGGCTATCGCCTCCTGCCCTACGTAGGCATGGAAAAAGCCGCGGATCTTCCCTTCCATCTTATATTTTTCTTCAGCCATCAGCTCAAACTGACGAATGAGCTGCATTAATTCATACCAGTACAGGTAGGTCTCTTTTGAAAACTTGGTAGCCACTATATAGAATATTTGAAGTTCATTTGCTGACGTCAAAACCCCGTGCCGAACCATAAAATCCGGCAAGCGGGGGCAAATATACGGGGGAAAAAGCATTTATCCCATTCTAAATCAGCAAATCGCCGTCCACCGGCCCCACCCAAAATCTACCCCCTTAGGGCAAAAAATCGTCAAAAAGGAACTTCTCCGGCTTCGGCAAGGGCTTGCGGGGCATTTTCTCCGCCCGCATAGCGGTATTATAAACAAACGCCGCCAGGATGGTCGCCGCCTGCTTAAGGTCATCCATCAGCAGGTGATCATAATTGTCCATATTGGTGTGGTGCGTGCGCGACTCATAGTCCAGCGGGTCCTGGATGAACTGAAAACCGGGGATGCCCACTGCGTCAAAGGACAGATGGTCGGTCGAGCCTGTGTTGTGCATGGTGACCGTCGACGCGCCGAGGTCGGCAAAGGGCTGCAGCCATTCTTTAAAAATTGGTACGACCATTTCATTCTCCTGGGCAAAAACGCCCCTTATCCTGCCGGAACCATTATCCAGGTTGTAATAGGCAGATACCTTTTCCTGCTCAGGCTTGAGCTTCATGTCCATCGGATCGCCGAAATGGTTCTTCACATAGTGGAACGAACCGAGAAGCCCCTGCTCTTCCCCATCCCAGAGCGCTATGCGGATCGTTCTTTTGGGCTGAACGCCGAGGCTCTTCAATATCCGGATGGCTTCCAGCGCCACAATACAGCCCGCCCCGTTGTCGGTCGCGCCGGTACCCGCAGACCAGGAGTCGAGATGGCCACCCAGCATGACGAGTTCAGACTTTAGCGTGGCATCGGTACCGGGTATCTCTCCCACGACGTCATGTCCGGTCAGGTCATCGGTCTTCAGCCGGGTATCGCTCTGGAGCTCCAGCTGAACGGGTCTCCCCTCTTCCAGCAGGCGCACGACGCGCAGATAGTCTTCCTTTGCTACCACCATCTCGGGCACGGCAGGCTGATCCTGCTTGCGGTAGCCGATGAAGCTCTGCACTTCGACGGTGCCATCCCTGGCGCCGGAGCTCATCTGAAGAAGTGCGGCAGCGCCGGTGGAGCTGAGCATCTTTTTCAGCTGGAATCTCTGCTTGATGAATGGCATATAGCTTTTTAGCTGTGCCGATGTGAGCATATAGGTATCCTGGATATTGGCCAGGCCGCTGTCCGAATAGCGGGTCGCGTCGGGCTTGAAATCGGAGGACAGCACGCTGTCGGCCGTCCGGACGAGGAGGATACGCCCCTTCATTTCTGCGGCGTGCGCAGCGATCCAGCCGGAATCGAGCTTTTCTACCAGGAAGGCCTGGGCGCTGACCGGTCCGTTGGTGCTGCCGCTCCACGGTGCAGAATAAGCGATCATCGGACTATAATAAGGGCTGCGCATAGCCAGGTAGGTCTTTTCTGCCGACCACCCATAACCGAACTGTCCCCAGGCCTCGGTCTGCGCATTCTTCAGTCCCCAACCCTGCAGAGTCTTTACGATCCAGGCGGCCGCCTGATGATACCCGGGAGAATTGGTCAGCCGGGGGCCGCTGACGTCGGTCAGCTGGTGAGCGATCTGCGGTATCTGCGAATGGTTGAGCCCTTCCTCCCGGATCTTCGCGATCATCGCCGCGTCTACCTGGGCGAACGACAGCGCCGGCGACAAGATCAAAGCCAGGAATGCAAGGTTCCTAAGGGAAATCCGATCATACAGTTTTCTCATGACAGTAAGTTTTTGAAAAGATATTACATTTTCGAATAATTATTATTATTTTACTGCAACCCCATCCGCTGGACAAAACATTCTACCGGAAGCGTCCAAATACCTGATCTGTCGCTATCTTGCAGGCTGTTTTGTTTGCGCTAAAAGACATATCGCTCACCCAGTTCAAGAATTACAGCCAGGCATCCTTCCGCTTTGACCAGCGGATCGTAGGCTTCTGCGGCAACAACGGCGTCGGGAAGACCAATCTGCTGGACGCCATCTACTACCTCTGCTTTACCAAGAGCTATTTTACCCGCAGCGACCAGCAGAACGTACAGAAGGGTTCCACCGGCTTCCGGATAGAGGGCCATTTCGAAAAACAGGGGCAGCTGATCGATACCGTGTGCATCCTCCGGGAGACGGGCAGGAAAGAATTCCTCTCGGGAGGCGAGCCCTACGAAAAGTTCTCGCACCATATCGGACGTTGCCCTTGCGTCATCATCGCGCCCGACGACGTGCAGATCATCACGGGCGGCAGCGAAGAACGCAGGCGCTTCCTGGACGCCCTCCTTTCCCAGCTGGACCCCGACTACCTGCAAAACCTGATCGAATACAACCGCGTGCTGCAGCAACGCAACAGTTTCCTTAAATCCCTGTCCGAGAGAAGGCTTACCGACAAACACCTGCTTGAGGTCTACAATACCCAGCTGATCCGGCCGGGCAGCTGGATATTCGACCGGAGGCGCAGCTTCCTCCGCGAATTGCTGCCCCTGGCCGGTCGTTACTATACTACGATCGCCGGCAGCGACGAGCCGATTGCGCTGACCTACGAAAGCCAGCTGCTGAATGCTTCCTTTGCAGACCTTCTGCGCCAGGGACTGGAAAAAGACATCTACCTCCAGCGCACCGGTACGGGTATACACAAGGACGAAATCGACGTCAGGTTCTCGGACCTGCCATTTAAATCGATCGCCTCCCAGGGGCAGCGAAAAAGCCTCCTCTTCGCCCTCAAGCTGGCCGAATACGAGACCCTTCGAAAAGACAAGGGCTATCCCCCCATCCTGCTGCTGGACGACGTCTTCGAGAAATTAGACGCCGACCGGATGCATAACCTCCTCGACCAGGTCTGTTTGAAGGACAAAGGACAAATATTCATTACGGACACCCACGCCGACCGCATCCGGCGGGAAATGGACAAGCTCTCCGTGGCCTGCCAGATCATAAATCTCTGAAAAATGCCTACATTGCATCCATGGGCGAATATTCACTGGGAGACGCGTTACGAAAATTCCTTAACCAGAGTCATCTGAAGGGGTCTATCCAGGCGCTGCAGATCGAAGAGGTCTGGGAACAGATCATGGGGAAGACAGTAGCCCGCTATACAGACAAGATCCAGATACACGGCCAGACACTTTATGTCAATACGACCATCGCGCCTCTCCGGCAGGAGCTGCTGTATCAGAAAGACAAAATAGTGCAGCGCGTGAATGAAGCCCTGGGCGAAAGGGCGATCAAAGAGGTCGTCATCAGGTAGTCCAATCACTAGGCAGTCACCCGCACGCGGGGATCCACCAGACCATACAGGAGGTCGGAGAGCAGCCCGATCACAATAAAGAAAAAAGAAGAGATCAGCACCGAGCCCATTACCACCGGGAAGTCCAGCTCTTCGAGGGCGTCGACCGTCACCTTCCCGATGCCTTTCCAGTAGAAGATCTTTTCGACAAAGAACGCGCCGGCGAGCAGCTCGGCGAACCAGCCGGTAATCGCCGTGATCACAGGGTTCAGGGCGTTGCGAAGCGCGTGTTTCAAGACCACCATCCGCGGGGACAGTCCCTTGGCGTAGGCGGTCCGGATATAGTCCTGGTCCAGCACGTCCAGCAGGGCTCCGCGGGTCAGCTGGGCGATGATCGCCAGCGGCCGGATGCCCAGGGTCAGCGCCGGCAATATCAGATTTTGCAGCTCCATGTGGCGGCCGGAGAACGGATCGGTGTCGAAGAGGTTTCCCGTCATATGCAGACCCGTGTACGGGCTCAATACAAAACCGAACAGATAGGCGATCACGATCCCCATGAAGAAAGAAGGCGCAGAGATGCCCAGGACGCTGACAAAGATCGCGGAGGTATCCATCCAGGTGTCTTTTTTCACTGCAGCGAGCACGCCCAGCGCGATGCCCAGCACCGTCGCTAGAAGCATGGCCGCCAGCGCCAGCAGGATAGTCCGCGGCAGGGCTTCCATCAGGATATCCCAGACCTCCCGTTTGGTCTGATACGAACGGCGGAGATATGGCCATTTGATCGCCAGCTTCGTATTTCCGGCGCCGAGAAAAACACCACTTAATCCTTTTTGCCTGATCTCGTCTTTGGTATGCAGGGCGATCGGAGAAACGTCGTTGAGATAAAGCACGAACTGCCGCCAGCGTGGCTGGTCCAGGTTGAGCTCCTTACGAATATTCTCCTGGGTGGCGGCGTCGGCCCGCTGTCCCATCACCAGCCGGGTAGGGTCTCCAAATCCCTGGAACAGGAAGAAGACGGTCACTACCACGCCCAGCAGGACGAGCAGGCCATAAAAAAGCTTCCGTATGAAATAGCGGATCATCATTGTTATTATCGCGCGGGCGCCGTGCTGTCCGGCAGGGCTGTGTTTTGCGGGGCGACGTTCGCCTGGTCCGGCAATTCGTTGACCGAGGGTAAAGCCCTGTCAAAGTCGGCGTAGCTCCACTTCTTCAGTACGGTCCCACCCTTGGTCAGGTAGAGCGTAGGGTTGGCTCTCGCCGCCGTTTTGATGGCCGTTGCATCGCATTTCAGCACGGTGATGTCCGCGGCTATGCCCTGCTGTTGAACCAGGGCGCTCAGGTGATCGTAGTCCCCTGTTATAAAGTACACCGGCAGGTGCTTCGATTTAGCCATGGTCAACAGCACGCTGAAGGCTTTGTTCCAGTCGGGGTGCTCGTCCAGCACTTCTTTCTCGAACAGGAACAGCTTGAAGCCTTTCGCCTCCAGCACCGCCTGCGTGGTATCGGTCCCCGCGCCTGTTATCAGGTTGAAGTCCTTGATCGCCGGCTCGGCATTCCCTTTCCGGATCAGCTTGTCATAGCGGCTCACAAAATGATAGGAGTCGTCGAAGTCCGCCGGAAACTGGCTGGCGCCGAACTCGATCTTCTTACCGCCTTTTTCGTATACCATCGTAATGACCGTAGAGTCGGGGATCGCTCCCGGCGGCGCCTTCATCTTTTCCGGGATATTGTTGCCGGCCTTGTAAGGCAGACAGTCTACCGCCGGCAAATGGACCAGGACATACCACTGGAAGGCGAATGCGACGACGGTCGCCAGCACGAGCGTGGCTACGCTGGCTGTTTGATGCAATATCGGCCGGATGCTGTCACGCACCAGGAAAAGAAAGACGATCAGCACGAGCAGGATCAGGTCCTTCGTGAACGACTGACCGGCGGTCAGCGGGATACAGTCGCCAAAACAGCCGCATTCCCTTACTTTTCCGGACAGGTAGGCATAGCCGGTGAGAAAAGTGAAAAAGATGATGAGCAACAGCAGGAGCCAGCTGAAAAGCCGCATGCGCCAGCCCAGCAGGATGGCTACGCCGGCGACGATCTCGAAGACGATCATCAGGATGGAGAATGCGAGTGTAAAATGGTCGAGCCAGTGGAAGTTCCAGACCTCGAAGAATTCCTGCATCTTGTAGCTCAGTCCCAGCGGGTCATTGGCTTTTACCAGCCCGGAAAAGATGAACAGCACTCCGACCAGTGTACGGCAAACCGAGATAAGTATCTTCATTGGGAAGTTGGTTTAGGCGGTATGCTTGCCCTCGGCGATAAGGATAAGGGCAAAAAGCGAATAATTGATGATATCGATATAGTTGGAATCTATCCCTTCGCTGATCAGCGTCTTCCCGTCATTGGACACGATCTGCCTTATCCGCAGTATCTTCATCAGGATCAGGTCGACAAAGCTTTCCTGGCTCATATCGCGCCAGGCCTCCCCGTAGTCATGGTTCTTGTCCAGCATGGTCGTCCTGGCTTCAGCCACTTTGGAGTCATAAAGCTTTCCGGCGGCTGATTCGTCAAGGTCTTCGGGAGCCGACGCGCCCAGGGACAGCTGAACGAGTCCGATAATGCCATAGTTGACCATCGCCCTGAACTCCCCGGCCTTGTCCTCCCCTACTTTACGCTCTGATGCCTCCTGGAGGGTGCGGATACGACGCGCCTTGATATACAGCTGGTCGGCAATGGAGATGGTCCGCAGTACCCGCCAGGAAGTGCCGTAGTCCCGTGTCTTCTTGATAAAAATATCCCTGCATCCCCGGACGGCTTCGTCATATTGCTGATTGGTAGTGGTCATGACCGGTATTTTCTCCATTATCTTTGTATTTCTGCTCACCTGAGCTTCACAAATGTAATGATAACTATGTTTACGCTGAATGCCAGAGGTAAATTGTTGACGATCGATCGGCCCCAGGTAATGGGGATCATCAACAGGACCAAGGACTCGTTCTACAGCGGCAGCCGTTTCACCGAAAGCGGGCCGTTGCTACAGGAAGTCGCGGAAATGGTGGAGGAAGGCGTCGACTGGCTGGATATCGGCGGCCAGAGCACCCGCCCCGGGGCCGCGGACATTGGGGAAGAAGAAGAGATGAGACGGGTGGTAGACGCGATCGACCTTATACACGGGCGCTGGCCCGGGCTCCTGCTGTCCGTGGACACCTGGTATTCGCGCGTCGCCCGTGCCGCCGTGGCCGCGGGCGCTTCCATGGTCAACGACATCAGCGGCGGCCGGCTCGACCCGGATATGCTCGGGACGGTAGGCGGTCTGGGCGTTCCCTATGTCTGTATGCACATGAAGGGGACGCCGGCGACCATGAGTCGGGAAGCCCTATACGAAGACGTGACAAAGGAAGTGCTCGACTATTTTATCCACCGGATAGAGGACTGCCGGCAGGCCGGTATTCACGACGTCATTCTCGATCCGGGCTTTGGCTTTGCCAAGACGCCGGCGCATAATTTTACACTGCTGCGTCATCTCGGCGTCTTTGCGATGACAGGCCGGCCATTGTTGGTAGGATTGTCCCGCAAGTCAACCATCTACAGGACCCTTGGCGTCACCCCCGAGGAGGCGCTTAACGGAACGACCGTCATGAATACGATCGCCCTGCTCAACGGGGCAAGCTTCCTGCGCGTTCACGATGTACGCGAGGCCAGGGAAGTGATCACCCTGGTCAGTGCCTATGACAAGCAAAGCCCCGATCATTGACCGGGGCTTTGGTATCCTAGAGCTATACGCTTATTTCTTTTCAGGCTGAGCCTGCTGCTGCTGTCCGTGCGGAGGCATCGGCATCTGCATCGGAGAAGGGGGTGGAGCATCCGTAACGTCGACCACTTTCACTTCGAAGATCAGGTTCTCGAATGCCTCGCCGCCGGGTCCGGGCTGGGAATTATAGGCTACGAATGCGGGCAGGTAGAGCGTACCCGTGCCGCCCTTCCTGAAGCTGCGGAGACCTTCGTCAAAACCGGGGATGCTGGTATGCGTCCCGATCACGAACTTATAGACAGAGTTCGCAGCGGTATCGTCCATATTCGACTGGAACACTTTGCCGGTGGGGATCAGCCTGCCGGTATACCGGACGGAGACCTGCTTGCCGCTGTCTGCCTTCGGACCGGTTCCTTCAGATGCAACCACGACATAGGTGCCCTGCGGCTGTTTCTGAGCGTGGATATTGTTCTTGGCCAGATAGTTTTCGACCTCATTTACTTCCCTGTCCTTCTGTTTGGCCATTTCCTGGTTGCGGTCGTTGTTGAGCGCTTCTTCGGAAGCAAAGATGTCCAGCACCTTGAAGGAGATCAGTATCTTGTCTTTTCTCTTCAGCCAGGGGGGCATCTGTCCCTGGCTCTTGCGCGCCAGCGTGTCCACCGATTCTACGACCACTGCGCTGTCGCCTTTGCGCAGCATGGTGAACACCTCCATAGGGTGGTATACCGGCCTTGGCGAATCCACGGGGACATACATTGGCAGCTTGCCGAAAGTGGAGGTCAGGAGAGAGTCCCGGACCTTCTCGGTTACGTTGATCTTCAGGAACTGTCTTGGCTTGGCAGTTTCTCCCTTTCCATCGGAATAGATCTTATAGAGCAGGCCGCTTTTGGTCTTCTTAAACTCTGAGTGAGTGCAGGACGCCGCTGCAAGCAGGACCAGACCACCCAGTAAATAAGATGCGATCGTTTTCATTCGTTTGACTTATTGTAATTGTGATGAATTCTCTTTTAGCGCTTGTATGAAGCGTTGGACTGTCTGGTCGAGGGTGTCGGTGCTACGCCCTCCGGCGGCGTTGACGTGGCCGCCTCCTTCGAAGTAGGTGCGGGCAAAGACGTTGACGTCAAAGCTGCCCTTGCTGCGGAAAGAACATTTGACCTCCTCGTCCCGGTCGATGATCAGGGCGGCCATCTTTATTCCCTGTATGCTCAGGGGATAGTTGACCAGACCTTCCGTATCCCCGGTCTTGATCTCATACCGGACCAGGTCTTTCCAGGGGATGGCGATCAGCGCCGCATTGTACTCATAGAATATCTCCATCCGGTTTTGCAGTACATAGCCGGTGAAACGGAGTCGGTTCTCGAGGAAATTGTCAAACAGGTTCTCGTGTATCTGGGTGTGATTGATGCCCGTATCTTTCAGGACTGCTACCATCCGGTGTACGTCTGCCGATGCGCCGGGAAATCGGAATGAGCCCGTATCGGTCATGACCCCTGCGTAGAGGCATTCTGCTATGTCCTGGTTGATCTTGTCCGCATGCCCTGAGCCGACGATAAAGTCATAGACCATCTCGCTCGTCGAGCTTTTGGCAGTATCGCTGATGCCATAGGCAAAACATTCTACCTCGGGCTGCTGGTGGTGGTCGATAAGAATACGCGTTACCGGCAGCTTGCGCAAGCGCGCCGCCATGTGACGGGTACGGCTCATCGTGTTGAAATCCAGGCAAAACACCCATTCAGCCTTGTCGAGCACGGCTATCGCCTTCTCGGTATTGAACTCGTAGTCGATGACGTCATCGCAGCCCGGCATCCATCTCAGCCATTCCGCCCAGTTGGTCGGCGAGATGACCGTAGGCTGGTGTCCCAGCTGCCGGAGAAAATGGAAGAGTCCCAGGGAAGACCCCATGGCATCGGCATCGGGTTTTTGATGCATGATGATGACCACGCGGCGGGACTGGTTCGTTAATAAGGGATATATTTCTTCTATTCGTAACATTAGAAAATGCTTGCAAAGGTGCGGAATTAATTCCAAATCCCAAGAAAATCCTACATTTGCGAGCCAAAAAAGAAAGGAAATTATGAGCAACCGAACATTTACCATGATCAAACCGGACGCCTTTTCCAAAGGTCATTCCGGCGCCATCATCGACAAGATCACCAGCAGCGGCTTTCGCCTCGTCGCCCTGAAGCTTACCCGTCTCTCCAAAGAAAGGGCCGGCGAATTCTATGCCGTGCATAAGGAAAGAGGTTTCTACGGAGAGCTCGTCGATTTCATGAGCAGCGGTCCCATCATCGCGGCAATTCTTGAAAAAGACAACGCCGTAGCCGATTTTCGCAAGCTCATCGGGGCAACCGATCCCGCCAAGGCAGACGCGGGAACGATCCGCAAGCTCTATGCAGCCTCTGTCGGCGAGAATGCTATCCATGGTAGCGACAGCGACGAGAATGCAAAGATCGAAGGAGATTTCTTCTTCAGCGGTCTCGAACAATTTTAGTTATCCCGGGTCCGGGCGTGCGCCGGGCCCATAGGCATATTCTTCAGGCGGGCTTCAAATGGATTGCGATCCGTTTGGAGCCTCATTTTTAACAGGTTCCACTGTATACCCTTCCCTTCGCAGCAGCTCGATCACGCCGTTGGCGCCTGGCAGGTGCGCCGCCCCTACTGCTATCAGCACCGATCTTTTTGTCAGCACGCTATCCAGCTCTTTGGCCCATTTCCGGTTGCGGTTGTACAGGAGCATATCCATATAGCCGCTGATGCCGTTATCGTCCTTCTGGCTTAGCTTGTCGATACCGTCGAGGTCCTGGTTCTTGTAGAGTGTTACCAGGTCACGCATCATTTTGCTGTTCTCGTCTGCGCTGTCGATATAGTTGACGAGCTCCTTTGCCTGCAGCTCGTAAGGGATGCTGTCGAACAGCCCCGCCTGAAACTCCGCGGTCTCCAGTCCTTTCACTGGCTTGTGATAGGGCCGGCCTTCCTTCATGATCATCAGCTCCATGCCATCGGATGTCTGGCAGTCCATACCCTGCTGCTCGATCAGCCCGCTGATCAGCATGGGCTTGAACCTTTCCAGCATACCAAATGGCAGCAGGGACGCATGTTTTGCGAAATAGTCCCTGACCTTGGCATAGTCGTCGGGCTTCAGCAGGTCGGACAGCCGTTTGCTGTCATTCATCCGCATATACTTCATGGAGGCGAGCATGCCCGCCATATCGCTCAGGTTGATCTCGAAATAGAGCTCGTCACAATGCGCGATCACTGCTTTGAGGCTGTCGCTCAGGACGGCGTCGTCTGCGCAGAGGACGTGCATGGTGCCGTACAGATAGGACGGCCGGGTGATGCCCTTGCCGGAGATACGCCACAGCAGGGTATGCGCAACCGGCGGCTGGGACGTGGTCTGTGATTGCTTTTGAGCGTGACAGCTGATGCCGATCGCGGCCGTCAGGAATCCTGTCAGCCAGGCTATATATTTTCTTCTCATGATACCACGGCCTCCTCGCCGTAGAGTTGATCCTTGAATTTGAGTGACGGGGAAGGCAGAAAGGCGCCCAGTCCCAGGTCCTTCCATTTTTCGTCCACCGCCCGTATCGTCGCGTCATCCGCCACGATGATATTGGGCCAGTCCCGCTGGAAATTATCCAGCTCCTTCGTCTTGCGGGTGCCGTCCAGACCCAAACAAGCGAAAACCTTTCCTTGTTCGATAGCCGAAGGTGTTGTTGTCAGGAAATGGTCGCGGCGGGGGTCCAGGTTATTGCAGAATCGCCATAAGGCTACTGCCAGATCGCCCGCGTCCACGGTATGTTCGACATAAAGGATCATTTTAACGCCTTCCATCGCGGGCAATTTTGCCAACTGTTCGTGCAGCTCCCGGATATGTCCCGGCCGCTGTTTTTTAACGGCAAGCACGATACAGGGGATGTCCTGTTGAAGCAGGGCCAGGTTTGCGCCGGTGATCCCGGGGAAGGCATCGATCAGCGTCGTTGCTGTGAGTTTGTCGTAGGCTTTTGCGGTTAGCTGGTACTGGTCTGCGTCGATCTCTTCTTCGGCCTTCGCCGTCCCGTCGATACACATCTTCCCGCCAAAACCCAGCTTGCTGCAGCTATGGTCCAGCACGTCCATCGGTCCCTGCGAGAAATAGACATCGGTGGCAGGGTTCAGGTGTTTAAAAACATACTGCGCCAGCTGTTGGTAGTCGCGGATCTGCGCATGTTCGTCGGCCAGGACCAGGATCTTGTTGAACATCATCTGTCCGGCGCCCCACATGGCGTTCATCACTTTTTGTCCCTGCCCGGCGTATTCCTTGTGGATCTGGGCGATGACGAGGTTGTGGAACACGCCTTCGACCGGCATGTCCATGTCGACGATCTCCGGCACCAGGGTCATCTTGATCGGCGCCAGGAAGATGCGTTCGGTGGCCTTTCCGAGCCAGGCGTCTTCCTGAGGGGGAATACCTACGATGGTGGCGGGATAGACGGCCTGTTTGCGATGGGTGATAGCCGTGATATGAAAGCGGGGATACCAGTCCGGCAGCGAGTAATAGCCGGTATGGTCGCCAAATGGTCCTTCCCAGATCAGCTCTTCGGTGGGATCGACATAACCCTCGATGACAAAATCTACGTCCGCCGGCACTTCGATCTCCGGCTGGGTGATACATTTGACCAGCTCGACCTTCTTCTTGCGCAGGAATCCTGCCAGCATATATTCGTCGACGTTCTCTGGCAGGGGTGCCGTAGCGCTGTAGGCATAGGCCGGGTCACCGCCGAGGGCGACAGCCACGGGCATTCTTTTACCGGTCTTTTTGTATTCGGAAAAATGTTTTGCGCTGACCTTGTGCTTGTGCCAGTGCATGCCCGTCAGCGTTGGGCCGAAGACCTGCATCCGGTACATGCCCACATTGCGCGACATTGTGACGGGGTCTTTGGTATGGATAATGGGTAAAGTGACAAATGGCCCCCCGTCCTTGGGCCAACAAGTGATCACCGGCAGCCGGCTGATATCGGGCTCGGTCATGACGACCTCCTGGCATTCACCGCGTCCGCCGCGGACGGTGGGCATCCAGCTGGCGAACTGTCCTAGTTTGGGAAGTAATTTCAGTTTGTCCAGGATCCCTTCTTTGGGAGCGGACAATAATTTAAAAAGGCTTTCGATCTCCCGGGTCACGTCGTCGAGCTGATGTACTCCGAGCGCCATACACATGCGCTTTTCGCTGCCATAGGCATTCATCAGCACCGGAAATCCGGTGCCGGTGTTCTCGAACAGCAATGCTTTCCCCCCGTTGCCGCTCTTGCTGACCCGGTCGGTGATCTCGGCTATTTCCAGCCTCGGATCGACAAAACTGTGAATTCGGACCAGTTCCCCCGCTTTTTCCAGAGCCTGGATAAATTCCTGCTGGTTTCTATATGCCATTCGATGTTTTACTTTTTACGTTCGCCCCGACGGAGCGACCCAATTTGCCACAAAAGTAAAACACCTGCGGCGCCGTCAATAAACTTTTTTGGGACAATCGATAATGCCCCTTCGATGCCTCCCGTGTATCGCGAAGGTATTCTCCGGCAGGGCGATGGTCACTCTTATGCCGGACATATAGTAGAAGTCTTTGTGGTTGGCGCTGCCCCGGTATGATCCTGCGTTCGGATAGGGCGCTCCGCCTTTCAGCTCTCCGCCCCGATAGGCCATTTCCACCGCTTTAGGCCCTCTGTCCTGCAGCAGGATGGCCCGGTCGACATAGGTGGTGCTGAGGTCGTCGAGGTAGTCGGTGAACGTCTTGCGCAGGCCGATCTCATAGGCCAGCGTCACGCCCTGCGATATCCTGAACTTTATACCGCCACCAAATGGTATGGCGAACTGCGTCAGGGAATACGGTTTCCGGTTGGGATATTGCGGCAGTCCCTCGCCTTCTGTGCTCAGGATATGCAGGTAAACCTTTTGTCCAAGGCTATCGAAGGCGTATGGATCGAAATGAAAGAGGGCGACACCCGCAAAAACGTAGGGTGTCAGCCGGTGTTCGCTGAGGTCGAACAGGTTGTATTCTGCAAGGACGTTCCATTCGGTGATCTTGGTTTCAAAGCTCAGGTTCCGGAGCCGGTTGTTGGTCTTGTTGTCCTGGGCGTCCGACGCGGATATCTTGCCGTAGGTGAAGTTGGTGAGTAAGGAAAAATGTGCGGTCAGATCATACTGAAGCCCCAGTCCGAACGACCCGTTGGCTTCTTTGGTCGTGTAGGGGCGGTGCTGCATGTCCCCGATGTAGTTGGAAAAGCCTCCAAATAAGTTTAGATTCCACTGGGCTTGGGTAAATAGCGGGAATAAAACCCCTACTAGCAAGAGTTTTTTCATTCTTGGTTGAATTAATTAGAAATGGCTGGTTTGACTGTAGGGTGGATTTAAAGGGATTCTACGGCTGGGAGAGGAAAAAGCGTAGGTAGAAGTTTTTACTATAGAAGAGATTTAAAGTGGGTGGTTTAACCAGATATACGAGATATTTAAGGTCTTCAGCTAAAAAAATCATGCCAAAAAAAAGTTAAGGATTTTCCGCCAGATTTCCAAGTTTTTACGATCCTTTTTCCCTACCTTTGCACCCCACCGGAAAGAGGATCATGGACTTATTCCCTGCCCTCCTTCTTCCGGACAGAGTTTCGGGACGTAGCGCAGCCCGGTAGCGCACTTGCATGGGGTGCAAGGGGTCGCTGGTTCGAATCCAGTCGTCCCGACGAACAAGAAGCCCGCAGCGACAGCTGCGGGTTTTGCTTTTTCGGACGCGGTGCGAACTTGTTCGCATAAGCGGGCGAGGAAGCAAAACTGTTCCGACGGAGTCGGAACGTGGCTTCTTGGGTAAGAAGGAGGGCCATCTGGATCAGCGAAGCTAATCCAGTCGTCCCGACTTTAAGTCAGATCAAAATCGATCAAAGCCTGTAAATACTCAGTATCGACAGGCTTTTTTCTTTTGGCGAATGTCATAAAATAGCGGAAAAAATCAATTCTCCGGTGGGTTTTTAGGTGAGTTGAACCGGCATACCTTTTGAACTCACTGAGTTGCTCTCAAATCCTTGAATCATAATTCATAGCGTCATTCTTTTTGATACGTTTTGAGTGGATTCGAAATGGATTCGAACGTGCGGCCTGACAGAAGTGAAGAGTGAAATCAATCTATTTTGGAAACAGTCAAAAGAAAATGTCATGAGGACTACGCATTCCTTCAGCATCGATTTTATTATCCGGCGCTGCAAGGACGACAAAGGGCAGGCGCTTATCTATGCCCGCATCACCGTTGATGAAGAACGCAAGGAAATCTCCCTGAAAGAACGGATCGGTGTTTCAGACTGGGATCCCCGGCAGGAGATCGTCAGGGGCCGCACTGAAAGCGTGAAGGGGCTCAACAAGCACATCGAGGACGTCCGGTTTAAGATCAAAGACAAATATCGTCTCCTATGCGACAAGGAAGCCCTGATCACCGCCGAGACTGTTAAGCAGGCGTATCTCGGAATGCACACGGCGTTGAAAGGCCATAAGCTCGTCGAGCTGCTAGACTATTATCACAAGATATGGGAACCTAAGTTGAAGCCAGGCGGATTTAAGAACGTCGTTACGACTATCGCCTATGTCAAGCGGTTTCTTGCCCGGGACTATCCAGGCGGGGATGTGTATTTATCCCAGCTCAGCATGGAGCTCGCGACCAATTTCGAGCATTTTGTCCGCAATAACCCTATGAAGTCCCACGATCGATGCGAAGGCAACGGCCTCGCTAAGCATGTCCAGCGATTCAAACGTATCGTGAACTGGGCCGTCGAGATAAAATGGATTACCGTCAATCCTTTTAAGGAATATAGCTGTCCGCAGAAAAGGGCCAAGCGCAAAAAGGTCAGCTTTCAGCAACTGGTAGCCATCGAGCAGCACCAATTTTCCGATCCGTCAATTCGGTACGTCAAGGACCTATTCCTGCACAGCTGTTATACCGGCTTCGCTTTTGCCGATGCCATGGCACTCCGGGAAGAGCATTTTGAGTGGGATGCCGATGGCACCGTATGGTGTAAGATATACCGGCTAAAATCCGACGAATTGGCGGCGGTGCCCATTTTGAGATCAGCCGCTACCCTACTCGGTAAGTATAAAGCGCGTCCCGACTATCGGCCAGGCGGCCCCATCTTCCCCCGAATCACGAACCAGGAGGTTAACCGCTGTCTTAAGGTGATCCAGGCCGTTTGTGGCATCGATTTTCCCCTCACCTTTCACATCGCCCGCCATACTTTCGCCAAGACGGTCGCCCTAAAGAACGGCATCCCGTTAGAGACCGTCCAGATCATGCTTGGGCATGCAAAAATCACGACCACCCAAATTTATGCAGATGTAGACGAAGAAAAGGTGCTCGATGACACCCAGGGCTGGCAGGAGCGTCTTGATGAGAAAAGGAAAATTTTGCTCAGCGGCAGACTAACAAATGTCAGTCTTTGAACGTTGGTTATTGATCTGAATTGACGTTATAAATTATACATTAACGACTTGTCGCATCATGATCCCTTTAATCAACTTACAATTTCTCGCTGCTCAGAAAGTGAAAGACGCCAATGTACTGTTTAAACATGGAAGAAACGCTGCCGCTATTTATCTTATGGGTTATGCACTCGAATTCTCCCTTAAAAGAAAAATTAGCCAAACTTTCGGTTTTCTACAAGGTTTCCCGGAGACTAGAGGGGAGCTGAACGCCTATATGGCGCAGCAACAATCTCCCATTATTGCGTTTCCTAGTCTGCAGCAGATCAGGAATCACCGGCTTAATGACCTTTTGATCTATTCAGGCTTTCAGACCAAGATCACTGCCCAGTTGTACACAGAATGGACGACTGTTTCCCAATGGAATCCAGAAGACCGGTATGTCCGCTCTCGTATCACGGCTAAACGAGCTCAAAATTTTCTTGGGTCTGCCAAGCTGATTCTTGCAGAAATTTTATAAATTTGTGATATGAGTATTAAGACCATCAGCACATCTAAAACCCGCAAGAACGGCACGGCTGCGATCAATGCAGCCGAGTATGTTATTCCTTTGGGCGGCACAGGATGGATGGTTAAAGGCAGCCAGGCGAAGAAGTTTACCGCCATCACTTCAACTAAAAGGGAGGCCATACAAATAGCGCGATCCGTTGCAAAAAGAAAAGGCTGGGCTATCGTTGTTTTTGCCAAGGATGGCAGCATCCAGCAACAAATCAGCTATGCTGAATAATCAAAATCCCTCCTCCAGCAAACGCTTCACATCTTCGGGACTATAGTATACTGTTCCACCAATCTTTTTCCATCGGATTTTCCGCGCAATTCGCAGTGACACCAACTTGTTAACCGAGCATCCCAGGATTCTGCGAACATCTTTGGTTTTGTATCCCTCTTGCCAACCGTTCGACTTTATGATACCTCTGGATTCCAATAGCATTTCCGTCCCTCTCAGAACTTGCCTCACAACTTCTTGCAAATCCTGCCTATTTAATGGTTCGTTATTCATAGATCACAAAATAAACCTCCCCGTCGTTCCGAAACAATATAGGCATATATGCCTCAACACAATTTTTTCGTACGCCGTAGTAGTTCCATTTTTCGCAAAGTAAACGATCGCTCTCGATCGAAAATTAGCCCATTTCTCCCGATCAGCCCATTTATTTTTCAGTCTAGATTTTTGTCTGGCGCTGGATAAGAACATTTCATCCTCCCGAAAAAAAACAGGTTCGTGAGGTAAAATCTGGATTTTCCAGATTAGAGAATGCCTATGCCCGTTTATTGACGCGTATGTGACGAGCCGCAAAGAGCATTCAAGTATGCCGGAGGGTATTTTAATTTGGAGCTCCGTTCGCACAACCCCGCCCCTAAAAATCCATATCCCCCTCCTCCATCACTCTGCGAACCAGGTAATCCAGCAACTTCTTATGAATCTCTACTCCCGATTTCACTACGTTGTCAAGGGTCCTTTCGGGCATAAAGAACTGCCGGTCGATCATTTGGTCGAACTCTGTTTTCCGCTCCTGGAAGAATGTCACCCGCCTGTATAGCGGCGGATGCAATTCCAGGTCCGCGATCTCCATCTTATATATGGCGTCCCTCGCCCGATAACCCGCCAGAGAACTCATAGAATTCATCGGGTTCGTATCGATTTCTAGCGCCAGCATCACCGTAAATGTCAACGGTTGATGCCCTATCCGCAAAAGCAACAACCTGTCTTTATATAAATTCAGATCCCCGCCGTCCTTTTCGATGGCTTTGCTGAGACAAAGATACCCTACGCTGGCGATCAACTGCAACACATCAATATCGTCGGAAATCTCCTGGTTCAGCATCATCAAATAAGCTGCCCCCAGTGCGGCAAAATCCCTTACCTGTTTTAGCTGTCCTGGATCATCCTTCACGGAGTTGTAAATCTGCGCCAACAACTGCCTACCGTCCGTTACGTTCTCGCTCGCATATTGGGCCATCGCATTTTTTGCCCAGGCGACTATTTCCAGGTCTTTCGGAACTGCATCTCCACCACTCCCCAGGTATTCAATATCCACCTGCCTGTCGTACATATGCAGGATGCATTTGGTCACCTGCCCATCGTTATGTTGTATGGACAGCCCATAATCCGCAAAAGACGTCCCCAACGCGTCTTGCCCATACCCCCGCAACACCATCAACCCTTCCGACTGCTGGATAATCTTCATTTGCTTCGGTGCCATCTGGACAACCGCCTTCTCGCTATCCGTATTGTATATGGTCACCGTGTACCCTTCACCGCCACTTACATTGGCCTCAACCTTTACCGCCCTTGGCGCCCCCCCGTGCGGACCCGATACATGCCGGCCATTTTCATGCCGCTTATGGTCCGGGGAATGGAACACAAAATCAAGGTCCACAGTCCTCTGCCCCTCCTGTTCGCTGTAAAATTCCAGCAACTTTTCCGGGTTACTGTAGGAAAAAGTAACCTTGGCGATCGTCCCGCCTTGTAGAAAAAGGTTACAGCAAAACGGCTCGTTCCGGTTGAAATCCTTTCTCTGCCGGGTGGCTCCGATGTTCATCTGAAACATCACGATACCTACGTTCTCCACGTTAGTTTCCTGAGGAACGGTGACGAGCTGTAGCCGGTCGTTCGACGTAATGAATTCGTCAAAAACATTGTTCTCCGCAAGCTCACTGTTCAACTTCGAGTCGCTAAACCCGACCACCACTTTTTCCACCCCTTCAAACTTGACCACCTTCGCGGAAATCACCGCATCCACTTTGCCACTGGCCACCATTTCCCCGCCTATCCACAGTTCATAGCGCGTTGGCTGAAAAGTAAAATTCTGTTTCTCTACACTTTTAAATGGTTCAAACTTATCAAACATGCCTGTTCTTTTATTTTCCTATTCAGCTTCCACTTTTTCCTCTTCCACCGCGAACGTCAATATCTCCCGCAACCGCTCCTTTAACAACGCCCAACGGGCGTCAACAAAAGCCGGAAACGCCGAAAGGTCCAACATGTCCGGGATAAGCTGTCTTTTCAGATCCGGTTTGGTCGTTGCCACCCATTCCGCCAACATCTTGTCGTTCTTTGACTTGTTCTCGTTCCCATCCAACAGCTGCATGTTCACAATCCCGTTGTACATATCCGCGTCGGTGTAATAATGCCCATTTTCCGCCTCTGTGTCCACCCCGTTGACCTTTAGATTCCGCTTGGAAAACTGCGATACTGGGTGTATATGGTCCTTGTGGAAATCTCCGTTCTTGTAGTCCAGGTAAGGGTACAGAAGCGCCAGGATCGGAAACGCATAACGGTCCTCATACCCCGTATATAGCAAATTCTCGATGAACTCGTCGTCCACCGTAATAGATTTCCTCGTTTTCGACAACCTTTTCGCAATGCCGACGGATGGGAACGTCTCAGCTCCCCTCCCCAATTCTTCCTTGATGCAGTCCCGGATAATTTTGAGCACACTGTCCGCTTGGCCCCCAAAGATCCTGTGCAACAGTACCGCGTGTAGCCAACGTTTGATGACCTCCCTATCTTCCTTATATCCCACCTTTTTTGTAAAATTCGCGGCCCGCTTTGACTTCGCCAGGTAATATATGATCGGCAGCGCCGCGTTTTTCGAAGTCATGGTATTCTCCGAGTACCCAAAGTCCTTGATCAACTGGAATCCCTCGCTGATAGCATACCGGATATCGTGCCAGTTCTCCTCGAAATCCCGCGCGTTGGCCATCGAGAAATTCGACACCCGGAACTTGATGTCGTCGTTATGGAGCATGAGGTATGTCCTCAGGACCAGGTCCTTGCTGATCTGTATCCCCGAATTCGTCCAGATCTCGTTGATCAACGCATTGATCTCCTCTCGCGCCTTTAGCTTCGTCCAGCCTGCAATCGTCGTCGACATGATCAAATCCGAGTAGTCCAGCTTCTCCCCGCCACTATTGATCCGGATAAAAATATTCAACGCCTTCTCGTAATCCTGGTCCGTCTCCAGGTAGTAGTGAATTAACGGCTTAATGTGCACCACGTCGTGCAGTTTCGACAGCGTCTCGTTAATAAACGGCACCTCCCCCCACTGTCGATCCTTGATAAACTGCCCCAGCTTAAACGTTCCTTGTATCGATAGAATCTTTCCCACCTCGAACCAGATCTCCTCCGCATCGTCAACCTCTGCCACCGTCAGAAAGCGGAAGTCGTATAAGCGCCCGTCCTCCGGTACGTCACCTTCCGCGTCGTCCTGGTTCACCAGGTTGCTCAGATTCAGGTACAACTTCCTCGTCGGTAGCGCATATTCCGTGTCGTTCCAGTTCACCCTGGGCGTCTTCGTAGCATACGTGCCCTTCAACCCCAAGTACAAAGCCGTGAGCCGCTGCTGTCCATCCAACACCGCCTCAAAGTCCGGTAACAGTGTCGTGTTCACCTCCTCGCAGTGCGTGTGGTACCGCTCCCTGTAAAATTTCAGGACTTCATAATATCGGTGCCCCGCCTTGTTCGAACCCTCTACCTTCCACATCAACAGCGACCCAAAAGGATACTCTCGCATCAAAGAATCAAACAACAACTCGATATTCCGGGCCCCCCATACAAACTCCCGCTGGATCGCGGGCAATAAATACTGTTTATATTCAATCTTCTGTATGGCAGCGGCTATGGTAATGGGCGGGAAGTAACTCATGCTTCAATTTTTTCTAGGCAGTAATATAGCTTTCGGGTTCTTTACCGACAACCGTAGAAACACCCATTTTTTTGCCAAATTTTATCCCCCGCTCGGCAGGTTCGTCCTCAGGGGGATTCACGCTCGCTGCTCACTCTAAGGGTCATTGCGAGATGGAGCTGAGGGGCCTCAATCGAACACATCGCAATCCTCTTAGAGCTTATAAATGGCCTAAAAGCCTCAAAATCAAACCATATCAAAAATTCAAAGCACGTAGTCTATGTGGACACTGCATGAGAACCTCTTCCCGCGCCTCATCACCACTAATTCTACAATTTCCTTCACACTGCGCAATTACACTGCGCTGTGCCATACATAATTTTGAAGGGACAAGACAATTTTGAACGGCAAACTTCATAAATTACCTATCATGAACGACCTAAATGACCTTTTGAGCAAACAAGCCTTAATCCTCTGGCTTCTTAAAGAAAAGTTACAAGTAGTCAATTATCTCATTGAAGAATTATCAAGCAACACCACCCCATTCCTATTCCAAAATCATTTTTTCATAAACACCACCCACCTATACTTTCGCAGTGCCATTATAGATTTGGGAGCCCTGGTGATTGCCAGAGAGAATGCCCATAAAAACAATATGCACCTATTATATAGTAATCCAATTCTCGCAATTCAACTTAGCCAGCCGATTGCAAACCAAATCCAAAACATCCTGGACGCTGAAAAAGGTGATATCAAAATAATCCATACGCTTCGAGATACTTCAATGGCCCATTACGATTTGCCAGACCAGTCATTAGCATTCGAAACCGATCAATTGCCAGTTGTCAACCACCTTTGCGACATTTGTACCCAAATATTGGAAATCGCGGGGAGACAGCAGAACACCGAATTTGTATTTCCGCCAGAGAACCTTGAATCTCTGCAAAGGCTCGTCAAAGACACCGAGCATTTAAGGAAAGGACAGCGACAATTCCCCGATATCGCAAATCAGCGAAGAACCTAAATCGGCGGACACCGGGTCATTTAACACTATAAATTTGCGGCTCTCTCCGACTAGGCAATTAAGCCATTTTCCATCGCTCCTCTAGTGAATTTTGCATGCGTCCTTCCGGGATGACCATATCCGATATTCAGAGGCTGTCATTTCTCCGTTCAAAGAATTTGACCGATGCGGCCACTGTCACGCCAAATATTCCCCCCTCAAATTCCTCGCCTAACATCCAGCTGCAAACCGACGTGTCTTTGCAAATTAATCCCTGAATCGAAGAATCCCTTTGTCAAAATCGAAAGTCAAATGTCCAAGCTTAGATATGGCGCTCTGACCTAGGAGTAATGGCGCATCGACAGATGTAGCGACAGAAGCCTTAATATTCGAGATCTCTTTGTTGCCAATTTTTAGACTCTTTAACATAAATACACGGCTTTTGGCTACAGAGCCATCTGCAAATTGATATTGCTGACTACCTATAAAATCACTTTCTTTAAGCAAGCCAGCCCTCAACATGGTTAGGACCACGTCAGGGGTCAGGGACACATCGGCAGCACCGGAATCAAAGACGAAGTCAAGGGTCAGCGTGTTATTAACCAGCACGGGGATATAATATACACTATTGGAATGCTTCAGTTTAATTTCATTGCCATCAGGGGAAGCTTCTGATGAACTGTTCGCTGCAGACTGCTCTTCATTATTTGAATAGACAATTGACTTGTACTCCGGATATCTTTTCATTATATCCTCTGATCGCCTGCTTTGAACGGTAGCCACTATGTGGTACCGGCACTCTGTGGATGGGTAACCATTTTGCGTAACAACTTGTTTGCTAAGCCGTGCCGATAATTGTAAGACCTTAGCATCATGATAATAGGTCGAATCTAATATCCAGGTCTTTTTCGATGCGGGCCGGAGATCAGCCCGTCCATGAGCTGTTGCAGAAATGACGCAATCCTCACCGATTAGCTTATTAACGGTATCAGCGTTCAATTTCCCAAATTGCTGAACGGATTTGACGTATGACTCAAGATAAAGTTCTGTTCGGTCAAAAGCTGTCTTAAATCGGTCTGTTTCATTAGGCGAAAAAGAGTAATCAATTTCCACACTAACCAATTTGTTGATCATGAAAAAATACACTATGGTAGCATGCGGTTGCCTAATTACGATCTTCGTCGCATTCAACCTGTCGCCGTGCTGGACCGTGTAAGGAATATCATCTGGCCTGCCTCGCCGAGGGCAATTAATTTTAACAAAATCAAGAATGGAGTCAATAGGTAAATGGAACCGAGTGTAGACGATATCATCTAGGCTAATTTGTGCTTCTGCGCCATGGGAAAAGGCTACCCAACAAGGAACCATGATGATCAGCCTTGTAACATAACCACGTAAAGAAAGGCGGGGCATTTGCTTCAAAGGAAGGGGTATTGGGTTTAATCAGTAAGATACAAAATATGGATGAATTTACAGAAAAGAACTGTCTTAGCGATATAATTAAATGCCAAGTCAACTGGTCGGTTCTATTAAAGACAAATAACTCGCTTTGCCGTTCAATTAACAATTTTGCGGCTGCCTGAATGAAGACACTCACGCAGCATCCGAAACCTAGTTGGCAGCGGACATCCATTCGCTGAAGACTATGGAAAGCATATCCAATTTTATACAATGATGATATTTCGACTGCTACTATCAACAACCTATTCGCCTACCCCGCCAAAATACCTCTCCAACGCCGCCCGATACCGGATCCAAATCAGCCCAGGAGCCCTCCGAATATATTCTATGACTTTTTGGTTTTCAAATTTCCTATATGAAAAGATTGCTCAAACGAATCGTTGCACCTTACTTGCTTTCGCCAAGAACGCAAAGAGCTACCAGGGTCAAAAGCCACTACTAGCGGAAATCTGTGACATGCGAAGCAAATATGTTCACCGACGGTTGCTAGTCAAGCCCGACGATATCCATCTGATCCAATCCATCTGCACCGAATATTATGCTACCTTCTCCGCGTTTGTAGCAACGGCGTCGGCGAAACCTGCACTTCGACTATTGAGCACTGGAAAAAGAAACCTGACTTTGCATAGAACGCCATCGAACCGACGAACAGCTAACCACGACCTTTAGGATCAAAATCGGGCTGGACATCGCGACCCCGCCCAAATCATGCCCCCCCCAGGCAACCAGCTTTCATTATCTATTGAAATACAAACCATTATATTTAACCCATCAAATTCGCCTCCCAATTCCTTTTTGGTCTACGATGACACCTGAAGCATCCTTGCGTTTTTTGTAATTTTATCGACTATGGAAAAGACGACACCGTTTCTACCCTGGAATAATTTCTTCTGGCCGGATTTTCAAGTACTGGTCCTCCATTTTGCAGAATCGCACCTTTCAGGCGTCCAGCTCGGCGAATTCCTGAAACAGGGAAACAAGCAGCACGGAATCGACCTTATCCAACGCAACACCATCGAAGGGCGAGGAATCACGATTCAATGCAAAAGAGAAAGGCGTCTGACCAAAGCTGACCTGGAGGCTCTGATCCAGGAATTCCTTAATAACGACTACCGACAATTTACAACCACATTCTATCTGGCCACCAGCGCCGATTTAAGAAAAGAAAAACTGGAAACCTGGTTACAGAACAGGAAACGCACACTTCGGGAAACTTATAACCTTGAATTTATCTGGTGGGATGTTCACTACCTTGAGCAGCATTTACAGAACATGCCGTCTCTTGTTGCCAAACATTTTGGAAAACAGGCAGCAGATGATTTCTGTCATGAGGAACTTAGGATCATCCCTCTCACCCAGCTAAAGCCCGTAAAAAATGTAATCCCCCGGAAAATAGAGCCGGTCGATGCTCTCGGCCAGGACGAGGCAGCCATTTGGTACGTCCAGGGAGCAAACGCTGTTGACCTGATTGAAGTATTCACGAAAGACCGGATGAGGACTAATCGCATCTGCCTGATCGCCGAACCCTACCAGGGCAAGACTACCCTGCTCAAACAGAGCGCATACTATCTGGGCCATGCCGGCCTCCGGATACAACCTATTTATATAGACGTAAAAAAAGAAAGCGTCCGTCCGGTTGAAACCTTACTAAACGATAAATACGGCGCCTGGAAGACAATTCCTTTGAAAGACATTATCCTGTTTTTCGATGGCCTGGATGAGACGCCTTCATCACGCTTTCTTGAACTCATTCGCCACATAAAGACTTTTTCAGAAACCTACCACATCGTCAGCGTCGTCATATCTTGCCGAAGTATGTTCTATCACCGGTATGGCTTAAACAGGGAGTTGCCAAATTTCACCTTATACCAGCTTTCAGCTCTGAACAGCAAGGATATCATGAACTATGCAAGCGATATCCTTGGAGAGAGACAGGCTTCGTCCTTTCAGCGTGAAGTACGTACCAAGCAATTTGAAACCTGGCTATTTCATCCTTTCTACCTTGTGAACCTGGTCGACCGTTTCCGGCAAAAAAGGAATCTTCCGGATAGCAAGCAGCAAGTCGTCGACGAATTCATCCAAAAAAGCATGGAAAAAGCCGGCGACCGCCTCCTCAGCAACGGCGAAAGACTGTCCTCTCAATCGAACCGTTTTCAGGCCGTCGCCGAAAGGCTGGCTATGTGCATGCAGCTGACAGGGAAAAATTCACTATCAGCGACAGAATTCCAGCACTATTTTGATAAAGACGAAACCGAACTGCTACAGCACAGCTTCCTGGTGTCTTATCATCGCCAGACCTGGACTTTTACCAATGCCTTCCTGCAGGAGCACCTGGCGGCATCCTTTCTCGGTCGCAAGACATTCCCGGAGATCAAAGACCTTGTCTCGGTCGGGAAGGCTATAAGAAAAATCCGTACCAAATGGATCGAAACCCTGCATTCCCTGCTGTCCCTCCTTGGCAGCGGCTCTGACCTTTTCCGGGAGCTGCTTCAATTTATGGAGGAAGACAGTCTCGAACTCATTTTCCGCACCGATCCGTCCCTTCATACAGGAGAATTCCGATTAAACGCTCTTAAAAAACTCCTCGCCCAAACCAAAGACACCGGTATTTGGCCGCAGACCATACCTACCCAGGCAATTGCAGTGCTCGTGAATAATGTGCCCGGCGCCGTCGATCACCTCGTCAGCTCCCTCGAAGACCCTAACTCGCCGGACCACCTCAAACGCCTTTGCTGCCGGATCCTCGCAGACATGGAGGTCGATGAAGAGGTCGCCGACGACTTGCCCGACCTGATCCGCAAACAGTTGGCTCTAACCGGCAACCCGGATTTCGCTGGCGAGCTTGTGTTTATATTAGCGTCCTGGGGTACCGGAAACGAAGACAACATCAAGACCATTATCAACACCACACGCTATAAAAGATACCATCGATTTCGAAACAGCGTCTACTCCTGGATCACCGCCCTGGGGCTGAACGACAAATTCTGGGACTATGGAATCGAAGGCGTTCCCATCCTTATAGCCCATAACAGCCCGATTTCACAAGCCGGTTCCGAATACGAACTAGAGCGGTTCTTTTTAGCCGTCAAATCCAGATGGCAACTATATGCCCTATTTAATGTAATGGCAACGGATGAATGGCACCGTTTTTATAAATTTAAAGAATCGCAAAACGACGGATTCGTCTGCAAGCTGATGCAAAAATGCGTTCAACTTTACAGGGACGACCCGTTTATCTTTCTACCTATAAGTGAATTGATCCTGACATACGGACAAAAAAGACCGGGCGAAGACACTCCTTTGATGCAGTTCGTAGAATCTACGCACACCCACCATCTTATGATCCAGCGATTGGGAACGCGCATGTTCAGCGATAAAGCATGGTCCTACGGGTCACTTCTTACCATAGACTCCATAGATCACCTCATCTGGTTATTCGAAGAACAATTCAAAGAAAATGGCATTTACGAATCCCGCCTACTTATGAATCCGCCACGGGGGCTTTGGAACAGGGCAGTCGAAGTCGATAATGCATACCGCGAAGCCGTAAGGGCCGCCACAGAAGGCCACGTATACAGCCTCGGCGATGCTGCATATTACGACCGTATCCGCAAGTCCGAAGAGATTAAACTAAAAAACGACCTTCAGGCCATCCAAAGTAAAGATCGTTTTCTTCTCGCTTTGAAAAATTTCTTTTCTGCCGTTGGCAAATCGGCTGTCCAAACAGAGGACCTACACGGGCTCCCGGAATCCCCTACCGGCATGGCTTGTTCGCCCCTCATTTCCGCATTTCTCCGCGAATGGGTGCCCCCCCGTAACAAGATAGCCCTCAAAGACTGCCTCGGATTGCTGGAAGACGACAAACTTTTCGATTTTTTTCGTGCTACCGAAATTTTGGAATACTCTATAGCTACTGACGAAACCAAAGGAATTTTCGACCCCATCATACAGGAATACTATGACAGGAATTTGCCGCAGTGCGACTTCGATAATTCGTACGAATTGCAGAATAATATCTATCGGGAAAAACCGCTCGAGATTCTCATAGGAAAAATCTATGAAAAATATCGTTTCCCCACACATGAAAAATACCTCGTTGAATTTATTTGGCTTGACCAGGGCGTCTTTAGCGAGGAAAGACTGGTACCTACTCAAACTGCCGAAACACTAAGCACCAAAATACTGGCCGACCTGGGCGATAAAAGTCAACACCTTCTTGCCGAGGCTGTAGTCTCTCACCTCCGGAATGGAATCCGTTTTGAGCCTGTACTGACGTCGCATTTAAAATTGTGTGGGTTACTCAATATCAAATCCGCCCAAAAACTCATCCTCGAGATCATCCGAAAAGGGGAATTCGATCAATATCGAATGCATCACGTCATAGATATTTATATAAAGATTGGAGGAAAAATGGCAAACCTCTTATCCCTATTGGAATCGCTCCATTACAATGATGTTCTCTTCGAATATTTGCTCCGAAAACTCGTCGACATCTACCCCGGCCAGATCGCTGAAATCGCAGCATCCGCCCTCGCCAGCGGCGAACTACCAGACGATGATGGTCTTAAAATTGCCCGACTACTTACAAAGATGGGCCACCCACAAGGCTTTCGTTTTCAGATCGACCTGCTCACAAAACCCCGCGACACAACCCTCCTGTTTCAAAACGGACGCGACCTCCAAACGATCGATACTTCCACCGCACTCAATATGCTCAAGGGGCTGTTATACCTCATCGTCAATCCGGACTCCGGCAGTTACCATCCTTCCAACAATCCAAAATATGTTATTTACGAATGGTTAAATGGCCTCGCTGGAAAAGGCGAGTCGGACCTGTTGCTGGTACTGTCTTTTTTAGAAGATGGTGCTGCCCAATTCAAAGAAAGATACTCCGATATTACAAGCCTTAAATGGTATCAATTAAGGCTTTTGGAAAAATTCCGGAGCATACAGGAACAACCCTGGTCCGTTTCCGATATCCAAAGATTCTTAAAGTCATAAAAAACAAATATCTTGGCCCTTGCCATTTATTGAACCAACAGATGGGGGGGCTCTAGAAATGTGATAACCAATATACACCCCTTTTAAAAAACCTTAACATTAACCACAATGTGGATAGTTTCTCTCATTTTCCCTTACGCCGTCGCCATTATTATATTTATTTCGGTAGCAAAATCGTTCTTGATAAACGAAGCTTTCAATCTTCCCATTTTCAACTATCTCGACGCTTCTGATCTGACGGTCAATGTAGTGCATGACCTCTATGGCCTGAGCTGGTATGTTTTATTTAGTCTCATTATTTACTTCTCCCACCAACTGATAAAATATATCCCGGACTTTTTAACGATTTATTTTTTTTCGTTCGGATCACTCCTGATCGGAATCTTCCTTTGGCAGGTTCGTAAAAATCGAATTACTTCTATCTGCGCTCATCGCGTTGCTTGCATACAGCTATATGCAAGCCTCTGCCCACTTGCATACTGCGCAATAACGTGGTTTCCCGGGATCGACAAACAAGTCCTTCTTTTATCGCTCGTTTTTATATTCTGTTGGGGTTTTTGCAAGTCCCTGGCTAAATACACTATTTATGAACTAAAAGTCAAGCTGATCAGCGTCGGCACAACCATTTCTTTCAACGACACAAAGGACGTTCTCGTCTCAACTAATCATCGCTATTACATAGGCAATACTACGAAATATGCGTTTGTATACAACGTGGCCAGCAATAGCACGACGGCATACCCCATGTCCAGCATTATAGCCATCGAGAATACAAAAGTAGCTGTCCAACAATCATCCCAATAGTACTTATTGCGAGCCCTATTGACCCAAAAACCCACCAATTCCAAAACATGACAGAAACAACAGCACGTGATCTCTTAAGCTACCTGGTCAATACTTTTGTCAATAATGACCTTAGCGACATCGGAACTTATCTATTGCCGGGCGAAAACGAACAAAGCCAGTTTGCTCAGAATGTTCAAACCGAATCCTTCACAAATTCGACTTCAGCTATATTAGAATTGCAGCGTGATGCCATTACGCGGCCCAGGGACGCCCTGAGGCGGCTGCTGAGGGCCGCGCAAGAATACTTCAATTGGGCAGCAACTATTCCGGAAGCTTATTCTCAAGCTATTTCGACTTTTGAAGCGTCTGACCAACTTCCGATTAACAAATCGATCGAATTGCTGGGACGGGACCAGGAATCGACCACGAACGTCTCAGACATACTGAGGAGCACCCAACTGAGACAAATGCAACGATTGCTTGTTACCCTTAGCGAGCGAATTAATGACGAAGACGATTCATCTTTGAACGATTTAGATAATTTATAAACGATCCGCAATGACGCTACCACAATTAAAAACCAAATTCAATCGCCTGGTGCGGGAACTGAACAACAACAAGAAGATCGATATGGGATTTTCCACCATTGTCGCATCAGGATACGAAGCATTGGTCCTGGCCCAGGTCATGAAGGAATATCGCCGGGTATATGGACGAGTTTCTAAAGTAGACGCTCCTGCCCAGGGCATTTTTCTCAATCAAAAAGGAGGGCAGTTTCGAACCGAGAGAGCTTTTCGAGTATCGTTCCAATCGGGGGCCGTGTTCTTCTTCGCCACAGATATCGAACTCTTCGGCTTGAAGTCCAAGATCGAAAAGAGGCCATGTGGATTGAAATTCGAAGCAGATGTCGTGGTAATTTCCGAGAAACATATAGATGAGGTGCTGGATTTGTTCGGAGGCTATCCCGGTCCTCAGCACCTGGATGCGGTTTACGAATGTAAATCCGGGAAATATGACAAAGGGCAGCTCCGAGAACTCCTGGGACTACGACGACATCTGAGCATGCTTCGGGAAAATTTTATGTCCCTAAGGCCTGTCGACGCTAAAAGATTGCACCATTTTACCTGCCTTAATGCCTCACCTGCCATACCGATCAAGATGGTTCGGCCCAAGCTGGAGAAGTTTTTTGACGAAGAGACGGCTAACCTTTATGATCTTCAGCAATTAGCCATTAAATAACCACAAGTACGAAAGGTAAGCCTCTGTTAGCGGCAATCCTATACACGAATCTGCGTAAAAACAAGAACAACAGGTAGCGAAACATACCTTTTTCAGCCCCTAAGATCATTTTTCGCCCCTATTTTAGTGGATTCCAAGGCAGCGGTTACCACCGAAACGACTCCCTCAGCCCGGGCCAAAGATAACCAAAAGTGTCCCTGACCGCCACCACGACCCGACTCTCCAATCATTTTATAAACAAACTAATTTCAACCATTTATAAAGAAAAGGAAATCAGCGGTGTAATAATTCTGCACCAACTGGTTCAAGTATCGGCATGAGAGGTTATTTTTGCACACCCTCACATCTCGTGCAACGTATTGTACGACAGCCATCAAAACCCTATCACTAATGACAAATCTCAACGAAGCGCCACAACCAGTCACACCGGTATCCCGTACACAAAAGCCCACCCAAAAAACAAAACTCAAGCTCTTCATCAGTCGGCTGCTTGTCAAAGCGATGAAATTCTTGCAATGGCTTGATACCCGACTGACCAAAACTATCTTTAACTCAAATCCCGATTCCTACGAAGACCTGACACCAAGCGACAATCTCGAATTAGACCCGACATATGAAGGTACCCTCCTATGGGCGCTGCGCAAATCTCCCATCCAGAATATTGCATTGACTGGCCGTTACGGCTCAGGGAAAAGTAGCATATTAAGGACATTTGAGCGTCGGCATAAAGAATATACTTATCTGAACATTTCCCTTGCCACCTTTGATGAAAAGATTGAGTCCGGTTCTGCCGACGCAAGGCAGTTGGTCGAAACAAGCATACTACAACAAATTTTTTACAAAGTTAAAAGCTCAAAGATACCGGACTCACGCTTTAAGAGAATCCGGAAACTAGGAACCGGAGGGCAAATAATATGGACACTGATCGCCTTGATTTGGCTACTCTCGACGGCTCAGTTGTTCAAGCCGGGCGTCTTTAACACTGTGACCTGGTGGAAAGACCTTTCAACAAGAAAATCCGGACTGAACACTATCTCTTTCGTTATTTTCCTGGCCGGACTAGGAACTGTCCCGACCCCTTATAAGCTGGACAGTTTTCTAAAGGTAGTTTAGTAATTTTTTATTTTCAAAAGGGACCGGATTAATATTTTTGAAGACGTGATTGGGAGTTTGTCGATTCAGGGCGCCGTGCCG
>Ga0207695_10000667_pt1 | contig 67596 bp, 60 predicted proteins | sample KBSC54metaG_FD_184354 | JGI IMG/M metagenome (GOLD analysis project Ga0207695, IMG submission 184354) | Corn rhizosphere microbial communities from Kellogg Biological Station, Michigan, USA - KBS C5-4 metaG (SPAdes) (version 2) | ecosystem: Host-associated > Plants > Roots > Rhizosphere > Soil...
TCTCCAAGTTGGGCGGCTGGTACTTGAGCAACTCACTTTATCGTGAGAAAGCTCGTGCGGGACAAAGTCCCCTCAGCACCGCCGCCCGCGAGGCCCGGCTTTCATAGTTTCTTCGTGCGCGGCTCTTTTCAATCTCACACTGCCCGCCACGTCGCTCAGGGTACTGCTCAACCCTTTTTCAAGCCCTGCTTATCGATTGTTTAGAACCGGATCCCACACCACGTGATGATGGACCCACAGAATCAGCACGAGCATCGTGACCAGTACGAACCCGATCCCACCTGCCGCCACACCTAGCTGCACCGGCTCCGCCCTGGCTCGCTCCCACAGTTTGGTGCCCACCTTCCCAAGCCCTTTCACCCGAAGGTACCCCGCGGCATGTGAGAAGGTTACCATCCACGCCTTCAATGCAGGCGGCGCGTGCGATGCCTCGTGTGGTGCGAACGAGGCGAACAACGTCGCGGACGATGCATCGATTCCCTTGCGATGCAGGTATTTCCGCAGGCTGCTGATCGCCCGCGAAATCCGCTGCCGGGCCGCGTCGGCCGATACCCCCAGTCGGCCGGCCACTTCGCCCGTATCGCGCCCCTCCAGAAACCGCAGCACGATCGCATCGCGATCGGCCCGGCCCAGCGACGCGATCGCATCGTCAATCATCGCGGAGAGTCTTTCCGTCGCTCCCGGCTCTGGCTGCTCCGCCCCCGCGGTGCGACTCATCTCGGCCGCCTTTCTCTCTCGCTCGCGTCGACGCATCTCCGTCTTGCGGAGATCCATGCAGAGGTTCCGCGTCGTCAGCACCAGCCACGCCCCCAGGACCGTGCCCGGCGGAAGCGCCGGCGCCTTTCGCGCCAGGACCATCCAGACCCGCTGCGTCACATCCTCCGCCTGATCGTGGCGATTAAGCTGCCGAAGCGCCGCCGAATAAACCAGGTTCAAATATCGATCGACGAGATTGGCAAAGGATCGGTCGCACCCCGTCCGCGCAAACCGCGCCAGCAGCTCGGCATCACTCGCAGTCGTGTCCTGTATCACTTCGTCCTGCATTCGATCCGCCCAGCTATTGACGCCAATGGAGCCGGTGTGACAGGATTTTACCGGCGACGAACCGAAGCATCTTGTGGTGACGGATGTACTGCCGTGTGAGCAATGCACCGTGGGTGAGCGCGACAAGAGAACCCTCGGCACTCGTGAAGCGATTCCGGTCGCCGCTCGTCGCCGATCGCACGCACTGAAATGTTATGCAAAATCGGTCTGACCGATACAATTAGGGAAGATTCACGTAACGCCTTGAGCGCCAATGGAAAGTACAAAACGTAAGAACAAGATTCTGAAGAACCCTCTTAGCGAGCGGCTCGTGCCGGTCCTGCAGGACCTAAACGCGCGTCGATGGATGCTATTTGTAGACGGCGAGAACTTTACGATGCGTGGCCAGGAGCTCGCGAAACAGTGTAACGTCAACCTCAAACAGGGCCCATACTGGGAGCGCGATGTACTACTTTGGCTTCCGGGCATTCCGGCTCGCCAATCAATAATACCCAACGCACCTGTTGGTATTCAGCCAGTCGCGAGCCGCGCATATTACTACACGAGTTGTATGGGCGATGAGCAGAGGCTTACGTCGATTCGAGAGGCGCTATGGGGACTGGGATTTCATCCTGAAGTCTTCAAGAAGCGACGGCAAGAAACGAAATCCAAGGGAGTCGACATCGCTTTAGCGAAAGATTTCCTTTGCAATGCTTTCTTGAACAATTACGACGCGGCGGTTTTGATGGCGGGCGACGCTGACTACATTCCGATGGTTAATGAGGTGAAGCGATTAGGCAAGCTTGTTTATGTGATCTTTTTTCATGGCAAAGGACTTGGATTGAGCCGCGAGCTTCAAGTGGCATCGGACGTCTTTTTCAAGATTGACGACTCGTTTATTGACGAGTGGCAAAATCTACTTGTATCGACGGGCGGTGAGTGAATAGTTGTCGGTTCTTCACCTATGGAAAAGCGCGAACCGTCGACTTTCTTCTCATATACTCAGTGAAGATAGACGTCCGGATTCCGAGGGGTGGACTTCCCGGGAATTATTTTAACACCTGCGCAGGGCGGCATTTCAACGGGATTGCTCCGCCATCCTCTGTTACCGACGACAGTCTGTAAACTCATCAAATGAAAGAAGTCGTGGCTGAGAAGAAAAAAATTCTCCTACCGGAAGATGTTGCTCCGGCGAAGATCATTTTCGACGATTTGATTCTTGATCCTGCTTCGTCACTTGAATCTCAGGCGGAATGGGAGCTCAAAGAGGATCTGTTCATGGCGGAGTTCCCAAATGGGTGCCTCCTTGATGTCGGCTGGTATCCGGAATTCAATCCCTCCGGCAGCTTCGGAATTGCGTTGAACCAGACGGTATTCGGTTGGAATCCGTTCATGCGGCGCAAGTGTCGGTCGATTGGCAAACTGAAAAAGATCGTCGCGGAACTGGTGGAAATCGCGAGGCAATTCCGCGGGTCGTGATGAATGACGCGATGGCATGGCCAGCGCGGTTGCTGTCGGACGATCTAATCCTTGACCCTATGGCGCCAATCGAAGGCCAGTTGGACAAACTTGGGGAGAAAATTTCACTCGCGTTTCATGGCAAGTATCGGATCCAAGTCGGCTGGCTTCCACCGCACTCTCCAACCGGCGAGTTCATTTTGACCCTCGGCCGCGTAAGTAACCTGGGCGATTTTGAAGGGCCGGTCGAGTATGTGACCGAAAAGCGATGCCGATCGAGCGCGGATATGCTTGACCTGTTTAAGAGTCTCGCGGTTCAGGCGAAGCAATTGGAAGAAAGCGATATGCCGGAGACGTAGATGCGAATTCTTCTCCAAAGTGCCGATCTCGTTGAATGCGCTCCAGATAACATATCTACGTACATCCATGTTACAAATGTTACACCTGTAACATCGAGCTCAGCCGTAATGCTGTAATTGTAAACTACATATGTACAATTAGTTACAGCAGAAAATGATTATCGATGTTACACTTGCAGCGGGCACAAAGGTGTAACGTTGTAACATTTGTAAACGCGACGAAACGACGCGCTTCGACAAGCTCAGGACGGAGAGGGCATTCGGACCATTTACTATCGTGTGCGGAATGTCGGCGAATGGCGAATGTCACACGTGTGACATCGCACGGTTTATTCATAAGATATTTAATCGCGATGGTTTATGCCGTGCGACGATGCAAAAACACACCTGAAATCTCGCCGCGCGCATCCTTTTGTGACATTTTGTGAAATGCGACCATCGAGGGAGCTCAGGGCACGTTGCAACATCCGCAATGTTGCAAAACATCTTGCATGGGGTTGCATCGGGGGAGAGGCCCGGCCGAGTAATCGGCCGATCCATTGCATTCCCTTGGCGCGCAATTACGTATCGAAGGCAATGGCCTACTGCTGCTGCTGCTGTTCCTGCTGGTGGGCGGCATCTCTTCGAAAAGACGGGCTGCTGGCGAATGTTGGGATCTGCAGGGATTGGATTCGCTCGGCGGCCAGCTCGGAGGGAATGGCCGACAGCTCTTCGCTGTGGACCGAGACTTCGATCGTTTCGGTTGCGGCACCTTTATAGAGGCCGCGATTGGGCGGCACATCGGAAAAGTTCCGCGCGACGGCGACTTTCACAAAATTCTCGCCGATGATGCAGCCGTTGGCAGGATCGAATCCGACCCAGCCGCTCGAGGGGAAAAACAATTCGCACCAGGCGTGCGTCTGCGTGAGGCCGCGATATTTGTTGGCATCGGGATGAACCAGGCCGCTGACGTAGCGGGCGGGAATGCCCATGGCCCGGCACATGCCGATCATCAGATGCGTGAAATCCTGGCAGACGCCGGACCGTTTTTCGAGGATGTCGGTAATGGGGCTAGTGGAGGTGGTGACGCCTTTTTGATAGGCAAAGCGTTCGCTCAGGAGTTTTAGCATCGACATAGCCAGATCGGACAAAAGTATTCCGGGCCTGCGCGGGAGATCGGCGACAAGCGTTGCCAGCTCCGGCGAATTCACAATTGGCCCGCCGAATTGCAGGTAATCGTAGATCGCGTAATCGAAATCGCTCGACGAATTGGGCCAGACGTCGGTGAGACTGGCCGGGTCGCGGGCGGGGCGATCGGTTTCTACGACACTCGTGGCGATGATGCGGATCTGTTTGTGAAATGAGTTGACAGTGAACCAGTGTACGGTATTGCCCAGCCAGTCGAAGTAGCTCAGGGCCGTAGTGGGAGGGCCAATCGCGAGCGTGAAGGAAAGCCGATGCTGGTCCTCCTCCTGGCGGGGAGCCATGCGCACTTCCATCACCGATTCGCTGATCAGATCAGAATAATTGAGATCGGTCTGGTGGGTGATTTTGAGAAGCATAGAGACTTAGAGCTCTCATTGTTCCCGCACCTCTTTCACCCAGGCTTCGTGCAGGGCGGTCAGGCGCTGCACGACATCGGCATGCTGGGCGGCAAGGTTGTGGGTCTCGGTGACATCTTTGCTCATGTCACTCAAGAAAGTCTGGTCGGCTCCCTGAAGTTTTTCATCGATCTTCGTATCCCGGGCATTGATGACCAATTTCCAATTGCCATCGCGAACGGCCCATTGTTCGCCAAGCTGCCAGTGGAACTGTTCGTGGGTTCCTTTGGCATTGGCATCGGTCAAAAGCGGCACCAGGCTGACGCCGTCGATTTTACGCTCCGGCAAGGCCACTCCGCAAAGTTGCGCGATGGTTGGGAACAAATCCGCCGCGGCAGCGAATTGCCCGCGCACTTGCGCCTGAGGAATCTTGCCGGGCAAGCTGATGATGCAGGGGATGCGAATACCGCCTTCGAGCAGGCTGAATTTCGATCCGCGATAAGGGCCGGCATTACCGCCGCCGAAATTGGCGCGCTCTTCGGTCGAATGACCTTGGTCAGGTAGATAAATCACCAGCGTATTGTCAGCCAACTTCAGCTCATCGAGCGTCGCCAGCACCTGCCCGATGCAGTCATCCATCGTCGAAAGCCAGGCCGCATAAGTTCGCCGCGGCTCCTTGAAATTCCTGTAATGCAGCGCCCAGGGCTCGAAAGGCTGCAGCGGATAATGCGGCGTATTGAATGCCAGCTCCATGAAAAAAGGATGCGATTGATTTTCTTTTAGAAATCGCTGCGCTTCGCGCACGATAATCCGGCTGAAATGTGTGCCGGGCTCCCAGAGCTCCGTTTCATTTCGCCACAGGTCATGATGCGGCGGGCCGTCCCAATAGAAAAAGTGAGAGTAGTTGTCGATGCAGCCGCACCGGAAGCCGACGAACTCATCGAAGCCTTGCCGATTGGGACCGGTCTGCATCGTCATGCCCAGATGCCATTTGCCAAAGAGGGCGGTGTTGTAACCGGCCGGCTTGAGCAGCTCGGCAATTGTGAACTGATCGGCGGGCATGCCCGGCCTTCCGCGGCGCGAAGGCGCCATGCCCGGAAGCTGCGCGCGCTGCGGATATCGGCCTGTCAGGATCGTCGCCCTTGCGGGAGAGCAAATGCTGCTGCCGGCATAAAACTGCGTGAAGCGCACACCGCGCGAAGCTAGGCTGTCGAGATTCGGCGTAGCCAGGTCCTTTGCGCCGTAGCAATTGAGATCGATGGAGCCTTGATCATCGCCGACGATCAAAATCACGTTGGGGCGAGGCGAAGTCTCTTGAGCTGGTGCGGAAAAGGCTGGGCATGCCGGGAATAGCAGAATGATGAGCAAAGGAGTGAAGACCCAGGCCAGAACGTGCGCTAAATTGCGAGCGCGCACATGCAAATACAATGCTGATAAGGGCATCATTTGATTCGGATTGTCGGAAGGAACCCGCGGAGTGTCAAAGCAAAGTTCGCGGCAACGTGCCGTTGCGAGTCTTATGTCGCTGTCTCGAAAATCAACCGGTCGACCGCTATAGTCGCGCCGTGCATTGGGCGAGGCGGCGTTTATTCCTGACGATCCTGGGGCTGGCGGCGTTTTTTCTGCTGCTGGGCGGGCCGGACATCGTTACCAGCCATGAGGCGCGCGTCGTCCAGCCGGCGCGGTTGATGGCGGCTTGCGGCTGGCCTTGGTCGACCAAGCATGTCGAGGTGCCGCAGGTTCATCTTGAGCGCAACGAACAAAACGTGCTTCGACTCGCGCCCGATCCAAATCTGCCGCCGATGTCGGTCAATCCCTGGCTGATTCCTGTGCTCAATGGCAATATCCGCCTGCAAAAGCCGCCTCTTCCGTATTGGTGTGCGGCAATCACATTCCATTTCCTGGGTTTTAGCGAATGGTCGGTTCGTTTGATCCCGGCACTCCTCGGACTTCTGGCGACGTTTGTTGTCTTTGATCTGGGCCAAACGCTCTATGGTCGGCCCGTGGGCTATTATGCGGCGCTCGTGTGGGTCTCCACGTATGCCGTCGCCGACATGTACCGCAAGGCGATGGCCGATCCATACCTGGGCTTCTTTACACTCGTTTGCGTGTGGGCGTGGACCCGGGCGTGCCACCGGAAGGGAGATGAGGAAAAAGTCGCCGCGGGGCGATGGATACTCTTGTTCTATTTGTCAATGGGATTTGCACTGTTGGCCAAAGGGCCGCCGGCATTTGTGACGGTGCTGATTCCTTTGGCCGCCTATCACATCTGTTTTCGCAAGGCGCCGCCGGGCCGATGGACGATCCATTATGCATGTATCGCGCTCATGTTGCTGATCGCACTGCCCTGGCCGGCATATGTCATGCGACATATCCCACATGCCATCGATCAATGGCGGTATGAATCGGTTGGAGAACTGGCAGACAATACAGAAAACGCCCGGCCTTGGTTTTTTTATATCGAGCAGTTGCCGTATCTGCCGCTGCCTTGGACTCTTGTTTGGTTCGTCGGCTGTGCAATTCCGTTTGTCGGCCGGCTCGGAGCAAAGGGAACCTCCACACCGTCACCTCGAGGCTCCGGCCGGCGATGGTTCGCTTTAGCGTGGTGGGGGGCCAGTGTGTTTTTCTTTTCGCTGGTCCATCTCAAGAAGAATCAGTATCTGCTGCCGGCGATCCCGGCGCAGACCTTCATGATTGCGATCGCCCTCGCGCAGATCATCCGCTGGGCGCGATGGGCCGCGTGCAAGGGGCAGCCCGCGGCGCTGCTGGCCATTCAGACATTGGTTGGAATCGGCTTCATGATTGGCGTCGGTGTGATGGTCGTGATCGATCATCGACCAGTGATGGCCCTCGCAGCGCTTCCCGGAGTGGTCTTTGCGCTGCTTCCGCTCTGGGCGCTTCGTAGACAAAACCCGCGAAATTGGCTTGGCCTCCAGACGGCCGTCTATGTCGCGGCAATCCTGCTCTTCTGGGGCCTCTATTTTCATCCCGAGGAAGATGGCCGATCGCCCAAACCCGTAGCGGCGGAATTGCTTACGCTAAGTCGCCAGCCCGGATACACCTTGCTCGTTCCAAGGTTGCCCGAAGAGGTGTCCATCTATTTGCCATTAAACGTGCACTACGGCTACGAGAACCACATCCTGACGATCATGGACGACACGCATGGCGTCCATCAGCGGCGTGGCAAACCCATCCCACCACCTGAAATTGCCAACTTTCAGCGGATGGTGCCTGATGCAGAAGTGACTGCGGTCTGTCGTGTGCCCATGAAAAGTGCGCCCGGCGATGCCCGTTGGAAAGTCTACGACATCACTGTTCGGCGAACTGGATTTGCGATGCGATAGGGGCAAATGAGCCGGTTACGTCCGAAGGTAGTGCAGGCCAACGAAAAACGCGATGATGCCGAAGGCCACGAAAAAGAGGGCATAGAGGCTGAAGGCAATGGGGTTGTCATCGCTATAAAGCCGCGCACCTGACCCGATGGTAAATCGGTTGGAAATATCCATGTAGCCGCGCAAAATTGCGATTATAAAAATTCCAATTGAATTCAGGCCGACGATAATGCCGATCCAGGCCAGCGCATGGCGATGAGCGGGCCCGTGCCTCAGCGACGGGACCAGCGATGAAGCAAAACCCAGCGCAATCATGGCGACAATCGAGGCGGCCCCCAGCAATGTGAAGATGACTTCGACGGCGCGCCTCATGGGATGAAACCGGTTACGGCCGAAAGACGGTATACCAGTTGCCTTGGATTGGCTCAAAGACCTGCGTCACGTTTCCCTTTGAATCCGTTTCCTCGTTCGGTAGTTTCGTCGTGCTGTAGGCCAAGCCATCCCAGTCGAAGGGGTTTCCATAATCCGATTGCAAAACAAAACCATGCGTAAGCGGCTCGGCGCCGAGTATGTGGAAATAGCCGAGCGAATGTGGCGGAGTCTTGAGCAAACCCTTCCCGTTAGCGGCTACCTGTCGCGCATATGCGTCGAGAGCCGGTTTTGATCTGCGAAACATCTCGTTGAAGGAGAGGTAGGGGTACACGAGCCATGCGGCCGCGCCCAGCGAAAGCACTGCTACCGCGGCAATGACGATTAATCGCCTCGACTTGAATGGGATCCGTAGCACGGCAGTCTTCATACGCAAGACGGACGCTCTCGGTTAAGCGGTCACTTCGAGCTGCAAAGGCCTTTGCGTTACAAAGCAACTCCGCTTGCCCTTTATCCGACTGCCTTTTGCGCCTCCGGCTGCGAGCGTTCGGCTGTCCGATCCAACTCAGTCGCTACCTGATACCCCAGAATCCGGCTCTTCATCCAGCGGATGGCCAGCAGGTCGCGGAAGCTTTTGAACAGGCGGTTCCAGACGCCATATTTGCTTTCGCCATGCAGTCGGGGATTGTTGGTCACCGCGATTTCCGTGACGGTGAAGCCTTCCATTTTCAAAAGCGTCGGAATGAAGCGGTGCAGGCCGCGATAGAGCTTGAGCTTCGAAACGCATTCACGCTTGAAGGCGCGGTAGGTGCAGCCGGCGTCGGAAATCTGCTCGTCCGAAAGCTTGTTTCGCACGGCATTGGCGATGCGACTCGAAGCGACGCGGATGAAATTGTCGCCCTTACCGCGCGTGGCGACGCGTGTGCCGCAGACGCAATCCCAGCCCTGATTCAATGCTTCGAGAAATTTGGGGATATCCTGCGGATCGTTCTGCAGGTCGGCATCCATCGTCATCACATATTGCCCGCGCGCGGCGCGAAGCCCCGCATCGCTGGCGGCGGTTTCGCCGCAATTGGCTTTGAATTTCAAGCCGCGCACGCGCGGATCAAGCTGCACGAGCTTTTCGATCTGCGCCCAGGAGCCATCGGAGCTGCCGTCGTCCACGAGCACGATTTCGCCGTCGATGTTGTTGGAATCGAACACGCGCGCGATCGCTTCATGCAGCAGAGGAAGGTTCTCCTCCTCGTTGTAGACCGGAACGCAGACGCTCAGCACTGGCTGGGAAGACATAACGAGATTCATTGTATCCTCTTTATTTCTTAACATCAGGCGGCGCGGGAATGGGTTCAAAACCCGGCGCTCGCTCGCGCGCATCCCGCGCTTTCTTGCGATAGATCAGCATCAGATTTCGCGTGTAAGGCACGAACGAGATGCAGTAGCCCATGATGCCAACCGAATCCTGCTGGCGAAGGAAATAGCTGGTTTCCAGGAAGGCTCCAAAGAGCGAAAGCCACCAGAAGATTGGCGGCACTTTCGATTCCTTGTGCTTCTCGGAATAGAGCCACTGTACGATCCAGCGGGCCTGGAACACGCCAAGCCCGGCAAAGCCGATGATTTTCCAGAACCAGTAATTTTCCTGGAGCGGCATGCGCATCACGGCAACGCATGCATAAGCGAATAGAAGTTCAGTCATGATCTCTCAGCGCACGCCAAAGCCCGCCGCACAGTGCGGATGCGGAGTATTATCGGACTTTGGGGATGATTTCCATGAGGGAGGGTACGGAATAGGGGACGAGCAGCGGGGAGCGGTGGTGTGTTTGAAAGCCAGGGTTAGCCGCGACGCGAAGCGGAGCGCTTTACCGCAGCGATCGGAGAAGCGCTCCGCTGGCGCGTCGCGGCTAACCTTGGTAGACGAAGTGTGCAGGAGTTTCTAGAAATCTCCCCCGCTCGATCCACCGGAATCTCCACCTCCACCGAAGTCACCACCACCGCCTCCAGCGTCTCCTCCACCCCCAAAATCACCACCCGACGATCCACCGAAGTCACCGCCCGATGATCCGCCGGGGTCGGGGGAGGAACCGAAATCGCCGCCGCTGCTGGAGTAGCTGGTATCGGGAGGAAGGTTCGCATCAGGAGGATTGGCTCCGCCCATCGGAGGAGGCACGCCCATCTGCCCGCCCTGGTTCCCGCGCATGCGGTCATATCCCCACGATCCCAGCGCGCCACCCAAGAGTCCGCCGAGTAGTCCCCGGCCAAACCCGCCGCCGGATTGCGGGTAACCTCCGGGTGGATAAGCGCCCGGTGGATAGCCAGCGCCGCCGTAGCCGGGCCCGGGTCCATATCCACCGGTATATCCGCCCCGGCGTCGCGTCAGGCTCGCGACGAGCATCAGGATGATGACCAGCGCGATCGCCGCGCAGACACATCCGCCGAGATGAAAGCTGAAACCATGTGTGGACGTGTTGGATGGACCGCTAACGGGTGGCGGCGCGGGGGTCCCAGTACCTTGATTGTTGCCGCCCGCCGCAGGCGTGCCATTGTTTGCCCGCGGTCGCGTCATGTGGTCGGCGATATATTGCATCCCATCAACCAGCCCACGGTCGTATTGTTTTGCCTTGAAGTTCGACAGGAGAAGCTGCGTCAGGGGATCCCGATCAGGAAATATCTGCTGAGTTGCGTTGCCAACCGTGACTTCGATGTGAGCAGGGTTCATGCAGATCAGAATCAGGATGCCGGTTAAATGCTTTTCCCGGCCAAGCTGGTGGCTCCACTCGCTAAAAAATCGCTCTTTCCCATCGGACTGCAATTTCGATTGCAGATCATCCGGGACGGCCGAAAACGTCTGCACCAGCACCTGCCGCTTGTGCATGTCTTCGATCTGCCGGGCGATCTGGTCCGCCCGACTGATCGCGTCCTGGCTAAAAATATGAGCGTCATCCACAACGCCATCGCTGGCCGCTCGCACGTTTCCTGGCGCGCAGAACATCAACGACGCCAGAGCCAGGAGTGTGAAAAATAGCTTGCGCAATTGATTCATGAGTGATGTCTCCGAGAGAACCGACAAGGGCCTCGATCAATCGTAGCTGTTCATCGCCGACGCGCAGCGGCGTCATCATCATTTAGCCGCTCCGCCTGCGGAGCGCGTCCAGTGCACGTGCCGCGCGAAGGTGCTTAACGAGGATCGAATCCGCGTTGCTCGGCATTTTCGCAGTGCTCCTGCTCCCATCCCATCCGACGCGCCCCACAGGTGGGGCGGCTAAAGTGGATGGAAGCCGCTTCGCGTCGGCGGTCGGGATCAAGCACATCTCCACGCACTTGCTCGCACACGTAAATGCACCGCGGTAAAAAATCATGATCTACCTTCGACCCTTAAAATCCTCTTCGCCTTGATCTTCATTGTGTGCGGGCTTGGTATCCGGCTGACTGCTCGGGCGCGTGCTGGGCTGCTGGCCAAAATGAGCGGCGCCGGGCTGTTGATTTTCATCGAGTCGCTGCGCGATCAGCCGGACGCCCTCGCTCAGGCCATGATCGAAATCATGCTCGCGGAAGTGCTTGAGCAGCAGATCGCGGAGGGCATCGCGATCGTGAGCGGTAAACGTGTGAGCCAGCAGCGGACTGGCCACGCCCACTTCGACATGACCGGGATGGCTGACGATCAGAATGATAATTCCGGGATTCCCACGCTGCCGAGCCAGTTGAATGATCCAGTTTTGATAGAAGTCATGCTTCTGCCGCGCATCGGTCGGCACACTCTGGCCGGCGCGAGGCTGTTCGAACGTCACCACGCGAACCGCCAGCTTGAAGCGATCCTGGATGTAATCGATGACGGGGGTCGCATCCGTGACGGCGGGTGGACTGAAGAAATCACCCTGGTCATCGATGATCGGCGGCGCATCGGCCGCGTGAGCCGGCCGCGGCCCCGCAAGAAAACAAACTGCAATCATTCCCACCAGAAGGATCAGTTGCTTCATATCTTGTCCTCGTGCAGTACCGTCTGACGCCTTCCGCGAGGAAAAGCTACGCAGGAGGCCGCCGGCTGGCTACGCAAAAAAGGAACAAAAATTGTAATCGGCAGCTGTTTCAGCGATTTTCCGGTTAAAAGGAGCTGGATGAGAATCGTGCTCAGCGGTGCCTCGGGTCTGATCGGCGGACTGCTCAAGCCGCAACTGCAGTCGGCGGGCCATTCACTGATCAGCCTTGTGCGAAATGAGCCAAGGAACAATGCCGAGGCTCAATGGGATCCGCAATCCGGCAAGATTGACGTTAGTAAACTTCAAGACGTTGATGCGGCCATTCATCTGTCGGGTAAAAACGTGGCCGTTCGATGGAACGCCAAACGTAAAGCCGAGCTGGTTCAAAGCCGAGTCGAAAGCACTCGTCTGCTTTGCAAAACGCTTGCCGAATTAGATCCACCGCCGAAAACCCTGATCGCCGCGTCAGCCATCGGATTCTATGGGGATCGTGGCGATGAGACGCTCGATGAAGATTCGCCGCCCGGCGTCGGCTTCTTTCCTGATTTATGCAAAGAATGGGAGGCAGCGACGGAGCCGGCGCGTCAAGCCGGCATTCGCGTGGTGAATCTCCGCATTGGCGTCGTTCTCTCGATTCATGGTGGAGCACTTGGAAAAATGCTATTGCCGTTTCGACTTGGTCTGGGCGGTCCGATTGGATCCGGCAAACAATATATGAGCTGGATCGAGACCGGCGATCTGGTTCGGGCGATCGTGTTTGCTTTGGAAAATCCAAATCTGGCCGGCCCCGTCAATGCCGTGGCTCCCGCGCCGGTTCAGCAGCGCGAGTTTGCCAAGACGCTTGCCCATGTGCTTCACCGCCCGGCGATTCTGCCGATGCCGGCGGCAGCGGTCCGGCTTCTCTTTGGCGAAATGGGCCAGACACTCCTGCTTGGCGGCGCAAAGGTCTTTCCTAAACGCCTAAATGAGGCAGGCTATTCGTTTCAATATTCCCGACTTGAAGATGCACTTCGCGCGCAGATCCTTTCCAAATCCTAAAGAGCCAGAGTCCTTCCGAAAACCCTTAATTGCAAAATTTTGCTGGACAGTGCGGAGGGTTCTATATTCCGGTCACAGAGTCGGCGGTCTCTCCATTACGTTGCGAAGACCTTCCCCCTTCGCCCGCCGACTCTTTTTCTATTTACGCCGCAAGACACTCGATTTGCGCTTTTCCACGTTTGGGCGATGGAGTCCAGGGAGGCGGCGTTTTGGTATTCATCGAATCTTACGTATCATCATTTGATATGGAGATCGTCACTGCGATCACCGGAGCCAGTGGAGCGCTCTACGCGCAGCGGTTCCTCCAGGGACTCGTGGCGGCGGGGGTGCGCGTTCACCTGATCGTTTCGCCCTTGGGCAGACGCCTGCTGCACGATGAGCTGGGCATGGAGACGATCGATCTGCCGATGCTGGCGGGAACCGCGACTCACTCCATCACGCTCTACAATTACAACGACGTCGGCTGCAAGCTCGCCAGCGGAAGCTCCCTGCACGATGGCATGGTGATCGTTCCCTGTTCGAGCAACACGCTGGCGGAAGTGGCGCATGGCATCGGGGACAATCTCATCGCCCGCGCCGCAGCCGTCACGCTCAAGGAGCGCCGGCGGCTGGTGCTGGCGCATCGCGAAATGCCGCTCTCGGCGATCGACATCAATAATTACAAGATTCTCAGCGACGCCGGTGCCGTGCTTTGCCCCTGCAATCCGGGCTTTTATCTGAATCCGGCGACGGTCGGCGAGATTGCCGATTTCGTGGCGGGCAAACTGCTGGACCTGATGGGCGTGTCGCACGCAATGGACACGCGCTGGGATCCCAAAAAAGTTCGGCCGCCGGAAACGACGGTTTAAATAGCTGGCGCGACTCCTTTCATCATTTTCAAAAGAAAGCGACTATGGCTCGAATTGGAATCATTGGCCTGGGCTTCATGGGGCGGATGCATTACGAGACCTACCAGAAGATCCCATCGGCGCAGGTCGTGATGGTGGCCGACAAGGATCCGAAGCGCGCGGCCGGCGATCTTTCGGGCGGCTGGGGGAACATGCAGACCGGCGTGTCACAGCTCCCCATGGACAAAATCCGCGGCACCACCGACTGGCGGCAGCTTGCGCATGATCCGCAGGTTGAAGTAGTCGATATCTGCGTCGCTACGCCTCTACACCTGGAATTGGCGCTGGAAGCATTGGCGGCGGGAAAGCATGTGTTGTGCGAAAAGCCGCTGGCGCTGACATCCGAGGATGCGCAGAAAGTGGCGTCGGCCGCGGCAAAGGCCAAGGGCTTTTTTATGCCGGCGATGTGTCTGCGATTCTGGGCCGAGTGGGAATGGATGAAAGGCGCGATTGGGGAGCAGAAGTATGGAGCCGTGCGCTCGGCAACTTTCCGTCGGGTCGGCAGCATGCCTGCAGGGTGGTTCAAGGATGGCCAATCTTCCGGCGGCGCAATCCTCGATCTGCACATTCACGATACCGATTTTGTCTGTCATCTTTTCGGCAAGCCCACTGCTGTGTTTAGCCGGGGGTACACCAAGACCAGCGGGAAGATCGATCATTTGGTGACGCAATATCTTTTTGAAAACAATGTGCTGGTGTCGGCGGAGGGAAGCTGGTGTTTTGCCGATGGGTGGCCGTTCAATATGAGCTTCACGGTTAATTGTGAGCGGGGGACGATCGACTATGACCTGAGCCGAAAGGATTCGCTGATTGTCTATGCCGACGGAAAGGCGAACGTCATCGAGCATGACAAGCATGATGGATTTTTTGGGGAGCTGAGTTACTTCCTGGAATGCGTCCGAGCCGGCACGCGCCCGAGCCGCGTGACCGCAGACGATGCGGTGCTTGCGATCCGCGTGCTGGAGGCGGAGCGAAAGAGCGTGGAAACGGGGCAGGTTGTGCGGATTTGAGGGATTTGATTTCAGATTTCAAATTTGAGATTTCAGATATCTCAAATTCTGAAATTTGAGATTTGAAATCTCAGATCCGGCCATTCGGCGTAGCACATCCCGCCATCACTTCGTCGGCCGCCTGTCACGTTCAACCGGCCAGCGGCGGTATAGAAGTGAAGGTGGCGCGGTTACGGGCTCCGGCGGAGGCAGGATGAAGCCAATCAGATCATCACGAGGCGGTTTCACGCTCGTTGAGCTGCTGGTGGTGATCGGCATCATCGGATTGATGTTGGACATCTTGATGCCAACGTTGCGGGTCGTGCGCGAAGTGGGGCAGCGCACGCGATGCCAGTCGAATCTGCGACAGCTTTACTACGCCCTGCAGATGTATGCCAACGAAAATGACGGCAGCATGCCAAGCTGGTCCGGCTGGCACGCAACGGCTCTTCCAGAAAATACCGGTGATGAAGTGTCCTGGACCGGCAAGCTCGCCAGCTTCCTCCAACCCGATTCTCCGGTTTACTATTGCCCGTCATTCCCGGTCTACACGATTAACCTTCATAACTATTTCATCTGCGCCGTCTGGGCCGGCACCAACGGACGCCATTCGACGCGCTTTGCGGACGTGAAGCTCGGCGGACGCTTCGTCATCAGCGGCGATATGACGCAACTCGCTCTCTATCCCAAGCCGATCGGCACTTCGTCCCAGGACACCGACGACTACGATCGCGACGACTACGGCATGCCTTGCCTCTGTTTCCCGGGCGACGGCGGCTTCCTCATGCATCGCGGCGGAAACAACGTACTTTTTGACGATGGGCATGTGGATGTGTTCACCCACTTCATCCCCGATCAGATTACGTTTCATCCGACGCGTATGCTTTCATGGACCGAGGTAGGGGCGGCTGGCCCGGATGCCAAGCCGAATGGCAATACGCCTTCGTAACGCTTTTGCAAAATGGTGAGGTGTTATGCTCGCCACTCTTCCACGCTGGCTTTGGATCATCATCGGAGTCTTGGTCGGGGGCCTTATTGGCCTGGTCAAAAGCTCCGCCGACAGCCAGCTCTATGGCATTAACGTCCAGGGATATGGTGTGCTGCTCTCCGACCAGCAGGCGTTCGAAAATGGTCTAGTCGAGGATTTTAAAGGCACGAAGCTGTTCAGCGATCCAGTCGTCTATCCGCATTGGACGACCGACGCGGGCAAGCAAAAACTCGTCTATATCGTGACCGGCCAATATTGGGATGGCCAAAGCCAGACCCGCAATGGCAAGACGGTCGCGGAATGGACACCGCTCACCGCCGGCCAATCGGCAAGCCGGGCGAACACGCCCTGGACCCGAATGCGGATCACCGCCGGGAGGGCGTCGAACTCCGCCGCCGCCGAATCGGAGACGATCACGCGCGCCATGCGGTCCATTGTAGAATGTTGATTTTAAAACACAACAGCGAAGCGGCTGATAAAGTCGACCCACCGACTAGCACTTTTCCCAAGCGACCGGCAGACGCGTACCGCATGCGGCTAATCGGCTGCGGACGCCGCGAAGCGGCGGCGACATGAATCGGTGCCCTTCCACTCTTCCTTCAATGCGCCGCGTTTCCGTCCTTCCCTCCGCTCGGTTGCGTCGCCGGTTGGGAGATCGACTGGTCGTCGGCACTATTATGCTTTTCGTGGCCTTCGCTGAGGTCGATGGAATGGACCGGCGAAATCGGTTGGGTGGGCTGCGTTTGCGGGAGCTCGCCGCGCTGCAGCCCCTTCATGTGTTCCTGGAAGGTGCCGGGGGAGACGGCGTTGGGGGTCAGCACGGTGCCGTGCATTTCATCCTGCGACATCGGGCGCAGCGATTCGGGGATCTGGGCCACGTGCGGCGTCAGGAAGATCAGCAGCTCGGTCTTGGTCTTGTCCACCTGATTGCGGGCGAAGATGGCGCCGATCAGGGGGATGTCGCCGAGGAGCGGCACCTTGCTGACGGTCGTCGTCTTTTGATCCTGCATCAGGCCGCCGATCACGATCGTTTCGTCATTCTGAATTCCGACGCGGCTCTGGGCATTGCGCTGGTTGATGACCGGCGAAGTAATGCCGGGACCAATCGTGACGTTTGAGCCAGCCAGCTCGCTGATCGTCGGCGCCACGTCCAGAATGACCAGACCATCGGGATTAATGTGGGGGGTGACATCCAGCATGATGCCAACCGACTGCTGCGTCGGCGTGGCAATGAGCTGGCCGGTATCGGTGACACGCACGTCCTGAATGATCGGCACGAGCTGGCCGACCATGATTGATGCTTCCTGATTATCGCTGGCCAGGATGTAGGGACGAGAGAGCACATCCAGTTTGTTCTGCGTAGCCAGCAGATGCAGCGTCGCCTGGAGATTGCCCTCGAGCAGGCTGATGGCCAGGCCGCCATTGGTGGCGTATGAGGCGCTGTTGCCCAGCGTTTGGCCGACAACAAGTCCCTTCCCACTGGGACGCTGATTGAGAATCGAAAAATCGACGCCCAGATCGGCGCCGTTGTCGTGGGTCACTTCCACCACCAGCACCTTGATCAGCACCTGCGGCACCGGCCGATCGAGATCGTCGATGATCTGGCGGACCTGCTTTTCATATCGCCGGGCGGTGGTCACCATCAGCGAATTGGTATCCGGGTTGGCCACCACGAACACTTTTCCGGTCAGGTCGTTGAAAGCCTGCTGGATGTTCTGGTTCATCTGCCCGCCGGGGCGATTGTTGCGGTTGTTATTGTTGTTTCTGCGATTATTGAAACCGTTGTTGTTATTGCCGTTGTTGTTTCCGAAATTGTTGAAGCCGTTGTTTCCGTTGCGGTTCTGGTTGTTCTGGTTCGGCTGATTCTGGCCATTCTGCTGGTTGTTCTGGCCATTGTTGCTGATGTTGCCAAAGAGCACGTTCAGCACATATTCCAGATTCTGCGCCTGGCCGTTGCGCAGGTGATAGATGAAAAGCGTGTCTTCGGTGGCCGGGTCGGCATCGAGCTCGGTCACGACCTTTTCGATCGCCTTCATCATTTCGATCGGGGCGCTGACGATGACGGTGTTGGTGCGGTCATCAGAGCTGATGTTCACCTGCACGCCTTTGGCCTGCTGTGGGGGCGCAGAATCGAAGATGTAAAGGAAAGGCGAGTTACGCGTGTTGTCCTTGGGCTTGAACATGTCCTCCAGCAGCTTCTGCACGTCGAAAGCCTCGGCATACTTGAGATGGAAGACCTTCAGCGCTGCCGCCGCCACGGGATTGGAATCGAGCTGCTTGATCAGCTTTTCAACGTCCGGTATCGAATGCACCGGCCCAGTCACAATAACGGTATTGGTGCGCGCATCGAAGGCGGCGTTGATCTTGTCCTTCTTCTGATCGTCGTTGTTGAAGCGGATGTAATAGAACGGCGAATCGTTATTGCTCTGGGCCTTGTAAACGTCGTTAATCAACTTGGCCGTCGCCTCGGCGTCGGCATACTGAAGCGGGAAGAATTTTGTTGTCGTTTCCGTAATCTGGTGCGGCTCGCCGGTGTCGATGCTCTTGACGATCTGCTCGATGGTCTTGAGCGTGCTGGTCGAAGCCATCACCAGCAGCGTGTTGGTGCGATCGTCGGATGCCGTAATAACAGTTTGGCCATGGCGCTCCGAGCCGCCGCGGGGAGGCTGCGGCTGGCCGGGCTGCATCATCGGCATGCCGGGCATCGGCATCTGCGGCCCGCCGCCGGAGCTCTTGAAGAATGTGTCGATCATCTTGGCCACAGTCGCGGCGCTGGCGAACTTGAGCTGGATGATCCGGATTTCAGATGTCTCGGCCTCATGCTCATCGAGCTTGGCGATCATCTGCACCAGACGCCGAACGCTTGTTGACGTATCGGTGATGATGATCGAGTTGCTGCCGTCGTTGGCCGCCACATCGGCGTCGGGGGGCATCATGGGCTTGAGATCATCGCGCAGTTTCGTGGCGCTGACATTCTGAATCGGAATCACCTGCGTGATCAGCTCATCCGATTCGGCAATGTCATTGGGATCATTTCCAAAATGAACCGGCACGTTTCCTTTTTTGGCCTTGTCGCGGGCAATGACGCGCAGGATTTTGCCTTCGCGCACGACGGTAAAGCCGTTGCCGCGCAAGGCGGCATTGAGCATGGTGATCGCTTCCTGCTCGGTGAGCGGCTGCTTGCTGATCAGCGTGACGCGCGTGTCCACCGCGCCGTCCTTGATGACTTCGAAACCTGCGGTCTGCGAGAGGGAATCGAGCACGGTATCGAGCGGCGTATCTTTGAAATTCAGGCTAATGTGCGCGGGCTGGGTGGTCGCACGAGTCGCGGGCCGCGCGGCGGAACCTCGGGCCGGGGCGGTGGCCGGCGCCGTGGTCGGCGCGGCGGCGGCCAGCGCGGCAGAGCAGAGGCAGGCTGCCACGGAGGTTGCCGCCCAGCGGGCGCATTGTTTGGCTCGATGCATGTTGCGGTGATCCTTCCCGGGTGAAATCTCCAATAGCCTTATGAGCCCAATCAGCGAGCAACCCTGACGGCTCGGTTCATGGCCTGCGGCGGACCTTGAGGCATCGGCATGGGCTGCGGTCCATTGGGCCCAGGCTGCGGACCCTGCGGCGGGCCGCCGGGCGGTTGCGCCGGAGGTTGCGGCGGCGTCGGGGGAACCACTTGCCCATCGAGGTTCTGCCCTACCAGAATCTTCCGCATCGCGCCCATCACTTCGAATTCCATCGCGTCCAGATTGATCGATTTGATCTTTCCGCGCCCGATCGGCTGGCCTGCCATCACCTGCGTGACATGCTTCGACGCCAGGTCTTCAATGAAGGCGATGCACTTCCCTGAATTATCCATCACGCCTTTAAAAACCAGCGAGGCCTCCGGCCCGCCCTGCGGAGGCCCCGCCGGCGCCGGGGGTGCGGCCGGGCCGTGTGCAAAAGGATTCTGCTGTTCGAAAATCGCAAATTCTTTGGGAAGAACGGATGCCACTTTTGCCGGCTGCGTCGTAGGCCTGTTGGCCTGCGGAATCGCAAGTGCGCGATGAGCACCCTGTGGCATTTCCTGCGCGGGCTCTGGCTGCGCTGCGGAGCCTTGTGCCTCTGGGACCACCATGACCGCGCCGCCAGTGCCTGGTGGCACGGTCATCACCTGCGCGGCCTGCGTGGCCTGCGCAGCGGCCAGGGAAGTCAGCGACAGAATTCCCGCGCCAAAGATAAGAAGAAGTCGCCTCATTACTGCCCCCCCGAAGGCGCGATCGAAGCGACCGCCCTGATCCGTTGCTTCTCCGGCGCGAGGCACAGCGTCGAAACGTTCACTTGCACCATCAGCTCGCCGCCACTTTCGTTCTTGGGCGTGACGTGAAATTCATCGACGCGAAGCGGGACGCCGCATGTTTCGACGCGATAAAGCAGCGTGGCGATGCCGCGCATGGTTCCGATACCGGTGATGTGAAACGTCAGCCGCTGGAAGCCATGCTCGGTGACCGACCGAAGGCGCAAGAAAGACGCATTTTTCAGATCGGCCTGCGTTTCCCACTCGCGCATGAGATGCAGGATCTTTCCTTCAGCGTCGGAACTGTCCTGGTTAAGCGCGTTTCGCATGCTGGCCATCGACACCTGGAAGCGCTTGGCCCGCCCGAGCAGAAGATCGGCCTCGTGCTGATCGCGCTGCTTGGTCTGGAGTTGCTGGACCAGGTCCGCGCGGTGCTCCAAATAAGGCTCGAGCATCAGCTTATCCAGCGTGAACAGGGCGCCGGTCGCCATCAGCACAAATGAGATGTAGCGCTCCCGCTGCGACAGGGCCATATGCCCTCCCAGTGAGCCTTTTGGCTCAAGGCACAAATTTGAACGTCACGGAATACGACACTTCGTTGCCAGTCTTTCCCTGGCGCTCGTCCATTTTCCGTTTCAGGTCGGTGAACCTTCGGGCGGAGCTCAGCTTATCCATCAGGCTGACGACCGACTGGTCGCTGCTGGATCGGCCGGAGAATTCGCCGCGCATGTTCGATTGCAGATTGAAGCTGGTCAGATAGGTCTGCCCGTCCCTGGGCATGGCGGACGTCAGCTCGCGCAGAGCCGCCAGACATTTGGGATTTTTCGCTTCAAAGGTCCGCGCAAATTCCATGGAGTCCACGAAGGGCTTGGCGGCCTTCAGCTTGGGTTGCAGCGCCACTAAGTTGGCGTCGGCCTCCGAAACCTGATGATTCAAGTGGAGGATGTCGATGTAGCCGACCAGTGCCAAGAGGGCTATACACGCGGCTGCCACGGCTGCAACGACTGCCGTAGGCCGACGGTTGTGCGCCCGCGGCGCATTAAGCCTGGGATGCAGGAAGTCAGGCAGCGACGATTGTGCCGACAATGCAATCGCGGCGGCGGGAGACGCTGAGACACTGGAACGTCCCGAAGCGCCTCCGCCGGGAATTTCCGCATCGACCAGCGGCATGCCGACAGCGCTTTCAATCGCGCCGCGTAAATCGCCATCTTCCTTTTGCCCTTCATTCCACAGGACCAGTTCGGGCTTCGCGTAGTGCGAATGGGCCAGTGTTGCGGTAGCGCGCCGAAGCTCGGCTATCAGTTGGGTCTTGGCTGAGCTTGCGCCCAGATGCTTGAGGAAGTGGACGCTGTGATGCTCGATGCCAAGCAGTTCCACGTTTTCGCGGCCGAGTGACAGAATCAGCGGCCCCCGCCCCGCGATAGCTGCTACGTCGGCCAAGGCGGCGCCGGTCGGCACGATGGATTCGATTTTCAGGCCGGCTGCTGCTCCGATGGCAAGCAATTGGTCGCGCTTCTTTTTCGCCAGCCCGGCCAGAACAACCGCACTCGACTCCTGCGAGTCGGGCCGGCCGATGTAGTCGAAAACCATTTCTCCGACTTCAGCCATCCCGCTGGCCTCAGCGCGAAGCCAGAGCATCGTCGCGGCGGTCTGCGGATCGGCCGGCGGCAGGGAATGAGACTTGAGCAGCATCCAGCGCGCGGGAATTCCAAGAATCGCACGAGTGGTAGAAAATCCCTGGCTCTGAAGAAACTCGCGCAGCGAAGTGCCCAGCGCCTCGCCCTTTTCGAGCGTGACACCCGGCGGATAATTGAATTCCGCGACTCGAATTGCGCCGCTGGACAATGTGGCTGACGCGCAGGGACTCTCCGCGATCAGCATCCCATGGTCGCCGACACAAATACCCAGCACGTTTTTGGAGCGCGTGTTCGTCAGCACGGCCTTACCCCGCGCAACTTCCGCGTTGCTTTAGTTCAATTGCCCGAGAATGTGATTCGCCGATTTAAATAAGTCTGATTGCACTATCCCCGCCGACTCGAAAGGTTGTCTCCTAGTTGCAACTCTTGATGTACCTCCAATCATAATGAAAGACGAGGCATCCTCAAGAAAGTTTCAAAACAGATTCAATTTCCGCCGGAGTTGGCCTCCATATGAACCAAATCCCTCATTCTTGTGCAGATTATGCTCAATTCCCCGGCTTGGCCGGACGTTCTGAATCCGGCCCCGCCGCCTGAAGCGCCGCCCACGAAAGCATTCGCTGGGGATGGTAAGTCATCAAATCATTTGAGAAGTGCTTAAAAGCTTCGACGTGAAAGTCGTCGAACAGCACGTTGTTTCCGCCCCGATGCATGAGAAAACCGCCATCTTCAGGAAAGCCCAGAATCTGCGCGGCTTCATCGCTCAAATCGGCGTCGAAGGTTTCGTGGTCCTTATTGGTGCCAAACGGTTTTGGATAAACCGACAATCGCGTCGCATCGCCACTGAGGATGAATCGCGAGCTCATTTTAATCCGAGCCAGCGGCGTGGCATGCAGCCCATTGAGGCTGTCCCAAAGGGCCGACATGAAATAATTGCGCCCCGGGCCGGGAAAACTGGGGCAGTTGTAAACAGGTGAATCGGGATTGGCCTGAATGTATGGAATCAGTTCGACGGTCCATGCAGGGCCGGCCTCGTCCTCTGGCCCGCCTACGGGCCAACTATGCCAGCCCGACCAGGCGGGAAGACAGCCGTTGTTTTCGCTGGCGTAATTGGAAAAGGCCTGGCCGATCTGGTGAAGTTGCGCGGCACATTGCACCTGCTTGGCCGATTCGCGCGAAACACGGAGCACCGGCATCAGAATCGCGTATAGAAAAGCGATGATCCCAATCACGACCAGCAGCTCGACCAGCGAAAAGCCGCGGGCTTCGTGCAAATGTCTGAAAGTTCGGATTGATCCTGAACTGTGCATGCGCGGGTTCCCGTACCTATACACCGGCTGCCAGCCCAGAATGTGACAAGGCCACGCATTTAATGCGCGGCGGCCGCCTGCGTTTGCGGAGATGACGATTCGACAAACCATACCTCGACCGGCCGGCGCTCGTGCCGGAAGGTGATGCCCGATTGGTCCTCGATGTTCTTCAGAACGTGTTCTTGTGCTGTTTTACTTCCGGCCAGCTGTTGAGGTGACACATAATCTTCAGACCAGTACACCTGATTCGATGGCGATGTCGTTTCATTGATGATCTTAACGCCCAGCAGGTCGCTGAGGTCCCCCATGAACTGCGACGCGCTGCCAATGCTCATCGAAAGGTGCTTCTTGCGGCTATCGAGGTAGATCGCGATTCCGTTGCCAACATCGGGCAACGAATGCACGACGATATTTCCGCTGGCCACAAGCACATCCCGCTCGACCGTGCGCGGCACGAACTTGATATTTCGTCCAAACTCCTGATTGATGATATTCGCAAGGGCCGCTAGGCGCTGCGCTTTTGAAGTATCCTTGCGCACCACCCAGTCACCGGGGACACTGAGGGACGCAAGATCGCCGAGGTCTTCAAAATCGCATCGACGAAGGTCCGTCAGCGCTTTGGCGACTTCGAGGAAGTTCAGCGTGTGATAGACCTCCATCGTCCATTGCGGCTCACGATCAAAGTTAAAGAAGCAGGAGGTATCGGCGTCGGTGGCCGCGTCGATCTGGCTGGCCGGCATCGCATTGTTGCCAACTCTCATCACGCTGCTGAGATACGCGGCGCGCTCGGGAATGAACGGATTGGGAACGTGCTTGAGGTCTTGCCCTGGCTCCAGGGAATAAACCTGATTGAGCCGTGCCCGCCAGGCATCTTTTGCAACATTTGTGATCAGTGGGGTTGACGCCGGGTTCGTCGCAGCCGTGCCAGATGAGCTGAGCGTCACGACACGCGATTTCGGCTTCGCGACGCTGTAGACAACGGTCGCGGTGCCTCCCGCCAGCAGCGCGATGACAGCCGCGGCGGTAATGATTTTTATCTTGGTTGAAATGACAGCCATGGTCGCTCCCTTGGTCAAAATGCCGACGCCCGCATGGATCCCGATCGATGATTTGATGATGGACCCAGCCAGCGCAGGTGGCGGCGGACGAATCGCGAAGCTGAGCATCAATGAGCCCAGCATCGCACCATCCACCTTTGCCCCGCGCCGAGAGAGGTATTCGCGCAATCGGCCGATGGCCCGATGAAGGCGCTGAGCCGCCGCATCTCGACTCACGTCCAGCGCAACCGCGACCTGCTCGACGTTCTTGCCTTGAAGATAGCGCAGTGTGACCGCGCGCCGATCGGCCGCATTCAAGCTGTACAAAGCCTCATCAAGCAACGGCTCGATCTCGTTCCACGCATCATATTCGGGCGATTCGGTCGTGGTGGGTCGCATTTCCGCAGCCTTTTGTTCGCGCGCGGCCCGGCGCATGGCGGCACGTTTTGCGTCGCGGGCAAGAAACCGCGTCGTGACCAGCAGCCAGGCAGCCAAAACCGTTTCCCGCTTCAGTTGAGGGGCTTTGCGCGCCAACGCGATGAAAACCTGCTGGGTGACATCCTCGGCCAGATGATGATCGCGCAGCTGGCGATAAGCCGCGGAATAAACCAGCCCGACGTGCGCCTCAACCAGATGCGCAAACGCCTGCGGCGAGCCGGTTGCGGCATAGTCGCCAAGCCACTGTACGTCCTGATCCATCTGGGCCACTATCCTTCAAACCGCCGCCGAAGGGCGTCCCATGACATCGAAGGGAAAAGTTTCGATGCCATGCGACCGGCGCGTCAAGAGGCAGGCCGGGTGGCTGCGCTGTCGATCATGTGCCAGACCTCAATTTCCTGCGGCTCATGATCGAGGCGGATGGAGGTTTGCTTCGAGATGTTTTGAATCAATAAATCGGTGTCGCGATAGGAGCCATGATCGAGGCACTGGATTGTCGTTCGCCCGGCACCGGTTTCATCAACCACCTTTTTCCCGGTGAATGTTGAGATCATGTCCAGAATCTCGGACATGGCCATCGGACGTTTATATGGCGTGATATTCTGATCCTTGCCCTCCTTGCCAACCAATTCGACAACGCCATTATTCGGTTTGCCCGGAAGTGGCACGAAATGATATGGGCCGCGCGCGAAGATCACATCGGCGGTCACTTTTCGCTTTTCAAAACGAACCGAGTGCCCGAGCTTTTGCGAGAGAACTTCGGCCAGGCCGGCCATCACTTCTTCGGTGGATGCGCCTTTGCGTACAACCCAATCGCCGGGCATGATCAAATCTTCGGGAAATGTCGAATCAACTTGCCAGCCTTTGAGCTTAGCCGCCGACCGAAAAAGCTGAAGCGTATTGGGTCCGCCGCCAAGCACCATCCAGTTGGCGGCGCTGCCATTCCATGCAAATGCAAAGAACATTTGGCTTCCCAACGGGAAACTCTTGCCCCCGGTGCCCTGCGTATCCCAATAATCCTGCCGCTCGGGAATCATCGGCTCGCCAACGAACTTGACGGTCTGGCCGGGCTGCAAGCCGTAGACTTCATTGAACTTTTTCCGCCAGAGCGGCTCGGCCGGGTTGTTGATCTTCACTTCGGAGTCGACGACCACGACCTTCGTCGGCTGTGGTTTAAGCGCGCGATATCCGACGACTGCGCCGCTCGATAGCAGTAAAACCGTTGCCGCCGCGACCACGATTTTGGTTTTTGAAATAGTCATGATCAGGAGTTTCCCTTTAGAGGTCGTCAGGAATTTCTGGGCCAGGCCAATTGCGCCGCTGGATGCGGCATGACTCGCAAGGGCGGCATGTGCCGTCGTTGTTGCAAGGCCGGCGGGAGCTGAATGAATGCCGTGGCCAATGATGATTGGCCCAATCGACGCCAGCGGTACTGCAACGCCTTTGCGGACAAAAAATGCGCGGAGGCGAACGGTGGCGCGATGCACGCGCTGGCGAGCCGCGGCGGGAGTGACGCCCGTCGCCTTGGCGACATCGTTCAGGCTCATTTGCTCGAAATAGCGCAGCGTCACCGCCCGGCGATCTTCCGCATTGAGGCTGGCCAGGGCGGCATCCAGATGCGGCGCGATTTCCGTCCAGGCCTGATCTTCGTTGCAATCTGGATTCTGCTGAGCCATTTCTGCCGCCTTGCGTTCGTGGCGCTGCCGGCGCGCCTGCGCCTTGAGCGCGTCCAGCGCGATGTAACGCGTGGTCACCAATAGCCAGGCGGCCAGCGCCGTTTCTTTTTGAAGCGATTGGGCCTTTCGCGACAACGCGATGAAAACCGCCTGCGTCACGTCGTCGGCCAAGTCACGATCGCGCGTCTGTCGCAGAGCTGCGGAATAAACCAGATGGATGTGACGCTCGACGAGGCGCGCGAAGGCATGCTCCGACTTTTCTTTAACGAACTCCGCTAGCCATCTCTGGTCTTCCATGCACATCCCGCGCTTCGTTTCCGGCTATCGTTATAGCCGACTGCGAAACGGCGATGTGACAGGATATTAGTGGGAACCGTTTGACCGCGGCGCATGCCGCTCCGTGGGATAGAAGTCGCCTTTGTCGGCTCCATACGACCGCGGATCGTGTGGATCTTCTGGAACGGCTTCGACCGGTGCGGTCGCGAGGGGTTGCGCGGCTGGAGCTGCGGGTTCCGAATTTTCAGCAGGCGTGGCGGGCGCCAGGAGATCGTCTTCGTCGCCTCCCTGCGGCGCGGAATATTCGAATTTTGGCACATGGCGCCGTTTGGTGCCGAGGATGTTCCAAAGCGAAACGGCTTTAACTTCCGGCGGGCGCGTGAGGGTGCCGAAGGTCAGAAGATTGATCAGCGTCGGCCAGATTCCGCCAATGACGATCGCGCAGCCGACGATCCAGGTCAGCACCGGATATAGCGCCCACCAGGCGTAATGGTAATTCACCTTGTAAACGCGATGCAGCGCATCGAGAAACTGCACGACCGATGGATATTCCGCCACCACCTGTCCCTTGGCATCCGGAATTCCAATGCGCGGCTTATAGGGAGTCTGCGTAATCACGCAGCGCGGCGCCAAGCCGCTTCGGGGTGAGCTTGCCGGTAACTGGCGCATCCGTACGGGCGATTGGCGCGTTGTCTTCACCGTCGCAGGCGACACGGTGAAAGTGTGGAAGATCGGCCATCGCGGCGGCGTCTACGATTAAAGCGAGGATTCTCATGCGAACGCAAACGATGGAGAAAAACGGCCGGACCTATGCCCTGGTACCGATCGAAACCTGGCGCAAGATGAATGCGGGGCCTCGTGGCCGCGCCCAAAAACGGACGGCACCGCCTGGTAAGAACTTGCCTCCCTATCCTCCGGCCGACGCCGAGGGCAACCGCGACGCGATCGCGTACGCCCGCGTATCGATCGCACGGACCTTGATCGCCGAGCGCGAGGCGGCCGGCCTGACCCAGGCCGAACTGGCCCGCCGCGCGGGTATGGATCGCTCTACGCTCAATCGCATCGAGCGCGCGAAAGTCACGCTCGATGAGGCGACCTACCGCCGCTTGCGTAAAGCCATGCAAAGCGCAGGGGGTCGTACTTCATGATTTTTGGAGCGCGGTTTCTCACGTCGCGCTGCAGCTCGAACATCAATTCACATGGACTCAAAACTACGAGCGAAAATCAGCGCGTGGCCTGATCGCAATGAGGCGACGTCGGCGATGATTCGGGCGACGCGATCAGGTGATATCGAAGAGGCCAAGGTGCTTCTATCAAAGTTCCCGTTATTCGACTATTGGGTTCCATATAACGCCGATGGATGGTCTCAGCTTGCGGCGGCTGCTGGACAGCTCGAGCTGATGAATTTCTGGCGACAGCGGGAGAAAAAGACTTTGCCTCTGCGGAGGCGGCCCACTGCAGAGTCGCTGCTTTGCTGGTCCATGGGCAATTCCAACTTTCAAAACGATAAAGGGGATTTACTGCGAGTTGCGACCTATCTGTTAGACAAGGGCGCGAACATCGAAGGCGATGCAAAGGACTACAGCCCGCTCCACATGGCGGTTTTTGCTAATCGTCCCGAACTCATCGACCTGCTGATCAAGCGCGGCGCGAATCTGTCCCGACCTTATGTGACCGGTGAATCAGCTTTGGAGCTTGCCAAAAGGGTGTATGACAAGAGATGCGCAAGGCTGCTGAAGGCGGCCGGCGCGCCGCTTGAGCTGCCACCGGTTCCTGAACGGGAAAAGCCGATACGGACCGTGGACCTTCGCGCGTCGGCGAAAAAGCTGGAAACGAGAATCGCAAGGTCCGTCCGAAGTTTTGCGCGACAGCATCCCCGGGAAGTGATAACGGTCATCGCCCTGGCCAGCATACCGCACGAAGGGTATGTGATGATTTCATTTGATACAGGTGGCGGGACAAGCCCTTGGAGTTGCGCGTACACCGAATTCTCATTGATCAAGTTTCCAGATTGGCGGAAGGCTCATGAGGGAGACTTCGTGCGCCTGATCGATGTCAATGGGAGCGCGCGGCAAGGCACACCGGATTCCCTTGCGCATCGATTTCAAGAGATGATCGTTGATGTGCTGATCGACTTGGAACGGAAGGGCGTCTTCGACGTGCTGACCACATCGAAAGATTGTCACATGGGTGTTGAAATGACCGGGCTGGGGGATAGCAAATTCTGGAAACTCCACCACGGCCATCGGGCCAGGAAAACTTTCAAATGACGTTCTCGCAGTCAGATGAAGACGGCTTTAACCCGCGCCCTACCCGAGATCAATTGTGTAGCGGAATTAACACATATTGGGACACGCATATGAGACTTTTGGGACATCCGTCCCATCGAGCTCATCCATATTCACAAAGCGATAAGGCCTCGTCGCATAATAATTTGTACGCGTCACGAGCGAAAATGACCTTCCATGAGACACGCGAAAAGTTGTCCCACTGTCTCATTGCGTCCCACCGCCAGTCGCTCTAAAAATTAAGCGGGCAGGCCTTTTGAAAAGCCCGCCCGCATTAGAGTTTAATCTGCCAATCCGCCTGCGCGATCAGAACGCAAACGCGCCATAAAACGCGCTGTTTTCACCTTCGCGCTGCCAGCGGTCGGCGAGGGTGCCGGCGGTGTAGGCGGCGTGTTCGGTGAAGCCGACTTTACGATGCTCGACGGGGCTCAGCGGCGTGTACCAGACCAGATTCGGCTGGGCGCAGCATTCGTTGTTCGGCATCGGCTCAACCGCCATGTTCGCAAAGCCATTGGCTTTCACTTCATACTTCTTGCCTACGTGGGCGAAGGAAACCGGGGCTCGGCGGACAGTAACGATCTGCCCGAGATGGGCCTTGGCCGAAAGCAGGCTGCGGACGGCCGAGACTTGGGCTTCGGTGGCATGGGTATCGACGACCAGCTCAACCTTGCGGACCGCGTCGGCCTGGCCGAGGTTGTCGTTGGCGGTGATCGCGGCGGCGGCTTTCACGCCGGCCAGGTCGGTGCCGTTCCATGAGCCGCTGGTAAAGCTCCAGGCGGCAATCGCATCGCGCCCGGTGGTGACCAGCTCGCCATTGTAATGGCAGGCCCCGGCAAAGACGCTGGCCGTTCGGGCCTCGACGTAATCGCCGGTGATCGGGGCCTTGGTCGAGGAATTAGGAACAACCGCCGGGGCGGCGGCCGCTAGTACGAGCAATGCACAAGATAAAAGGGCTTTCATAGGTAACTCCTACGTCAATGGAGACAAGCCGGATCGATAACATTGGCGGCCGGGGCGGCATAATTCGGGCTTGGAATGGTCGCCGTCGGGACCAATGGGCTGCTGGGTATGATAGCACCAGCAATGGCCGCTGGGGTCAAGAAAATCAGCTTCTTCGCTGGGAATTCCATCCAGCATGAAATACTTCTTGGACCTCAGGTCGCCGCAGAACGGGGTCTGAAGTACGTGTAAATCTTTCATGACGCCTCTCCAGTCGCGATAAAGGCTCTTACGCATTCAGCTTCGCCAGAGCCCGGCGGACCAGCGCCTGGGTCAATGGAATTTTGTACGCGTTTTGCTCCATGGGCTTAGCGCCATCGAGGGCGATCTTTGCCGCCTGGGAGTTCACTTCATCGGTCAGCTTTTTGCCGACCAGGAAAGTCTCGGCTGCCGGGACGCGCCAGGGGATTGTTCCCACGCCACCCAGGACCAGTCGGGCCTGCCGAACGGTTTTATCGGGCGCTAAGTCAATGGCCGCGGCCACCGCCGACATGGCAAAATCGAGCGAATCGCGCTCTTTGAATTTCAGATAAGTCGATCGCGCCGATGCCGCTGGCGGAATCTGAATCTCCGTGACGATTTCGCCTTCCTTCAGCACATTTTCCCGCCGGACATTCGTTGCCGGCAGGATGAAAAATTCGCCCAGCGGCATCGTCCGCTTTCCATCGGGCCCAGCAATCGTCACCGTCGCATCCAGCGCGATCAGCATCGGCGCCAAATCGGACGGATGGACGTAATTCGATTTCCCGCCGCCGAAGATGGCGTTGTATTTATTCTCGCCGCCCTTGGCGAAGCATTCATCGCCGCCTTTTTTGCGGCAGTTGTAATTCTCCAGCCGGAAATACCAGCATCGCGGACGCTGGCAGAGATTTCCGCCGACCGTTCCCAGATTGCGAATCTGCGGCGTGGCGATCGAGAACGCAGCTTCTGCCAAACCAGGGTATTTGGCCCGCACTTCCGGATGCTCTTCCAAAGTCGAAAGCACCACCAGCGCGCCCAGCGTCAGGCCGCCTTTGCCATCGGCCTCAATCTTGTCCATGCCCTGGATCGTCTTGAGATTGACGACCCGCGGCGGCTTGACAATGTACGCCTTGAGCGATGTCAGCAGATCCTGCCCGCCGCCCATCGGCATCGGCTGCTGATCCACATCCGCTTTGGGATCGGTGTGTTTCAGCAGCTTGACGGCATCCTCGACGGTGGCGGCATTGGCCCATTGAAATGAGTTCATGTCATCCTTTTCTGCATCGCGATGATGCCGCTGAGGATCTTGTCGGGAGTAATCGGAAGATCGCGCACGCGCACGCCGCACGCGTTGTAAACGGCATTGGCGACGGCACCCACGCCTGGCACATTCGCGCCTTCGGCCATGCCGATGACTGCCTGCCGATTGTCTCCATCATCGATGATCGGAATCAGCTCGGGAATTTCCAACGTGCCCGGCAGCTTGTAATCACCCAAACCGGGATTGACCATCACGCCCAGATCGCTGTCCATCACGCGACCTTCATAGAGCGCCATGCCGATCGACTGGATCATGCCGCCGTTAATCTGGCTGTGAAGCGCAGTGCGATTCAAAGGCAAGCCGCAATCCTGCACGTGGCACATTTTCACGACGCGAACGTGGCCCGTCTCAACATCCACTTCCACTTCCGCGAATGAAGCGCCGTGAACGCCGCTGGATGAAAGGGTCGGCTGCCATTTTCCGTGCGCCGTTAAACCCGCTTCGGGCAACGCCGCACAGGCTTGCTTCCAGGGCAGCGATTTTCCATTGCCCATGACGCGACCCTGATCGAACACTACGCCGTCCGGTTGCGCACCCAGCAGGGGGGCAACGCGTTTGGCCATCTCGACGCGAGCGTTGTAAGCCGCATCTTTCACGGCCGGCGAAAGCGATGCAGCCGTCGTCGATCCGCCGGATGCGTTTGCATTGCCCAGCTTCGAGCTGCCGATGTGCTCGACCACATCGTTAATCTCCAGCCCAAGCTCTTCAGCCACAATCGCGCGAATGTATGTTCGTGTTCCGGTGCCCAGATCCTGTGATCCAACGGCCGCGATCACCGACCCGTCTTTCCCGATCGTGACATCCACTTGGCACTGGGCATTTCCACCGCCGCCCCAGGCGCCGATGCCGCAGCCCATGCCGCGACGGAGATTGCCCTTTCCTTCGCCGGGCGTCTTATTGCGATTTTCCCAGCCGATTGCTTTTGCGCCGGCATCAAGCTGCCGATGCCAGGCCTGGTCCTGCGCATTTTTCTTTCGGAATTCAACCGGGTCCATCCCGATCTTATAGGCCAGCTCGTCCATGAGCGATTCCATGGCGAATGAAGCCTGGGGATGGCCGGGCGCTCGCATCGCGACCGAGGCGTCTTCATTGGTATGAACCGCCTGCGCTTCGCGATAGGTGTGCTCGGCTTTGTATTGATAGGGCTGGCCGGCAAGGTTGGAATTGCCGATGCCCGGCAGCGCATATTGCGTCGCCATCACGGCAACCAATTTGCCGTCTTTATTCGCGCCGGCTTTAAATTTCTGAATCGCTCCCGGCCCATTGCCTGCGGCCAAAAATTCTTCGCGGCGCGTCAGGGCCATCTTCACCGGCGCGCCCACTTCCTTGGCGAGCCTGCAGGCCCATTGACCTGCGATACCGATGCCGAATTTCGAACCAAACCCGCCGCCCATGTTCTGGACGATCGACGTCACCTTGTTCTGCGGCAACCCCAGCTCGCGCGCTGAATCCCCGGGAATGGTGAAGGTTCCCTGCGTGGAGGCATAAACCGTTGCAGTATCTTTGCCATTGAAATCGGCGGTAATGCTGTGTGTTTCCAGACAACAGTGATGCAACATCGGCGACGTATATTGCGCTTCGATCACCGCATCGCACGATTCCAGGGCCTTTGCGGTTTTCTCCGCGTCACCCTGTTTCTGAATTCTGGGCGGCCGTCCAACAACCTGCGGCGCATTGGGCTGCAACGCCTCGGCTCCCTTCACCACGTGCGGCAAATCCTGGAACTCGACAACAACCGCGCGGCTCGCGTCTTCCGCAACTTCGGGAGTCGTTGCCGCCACCGCGACGACCGGCTCGCCTTCGAAGCGCACTTCGCCGCCAACGTTCACCACCGCCAGGACCGCTTTGACTCCCGGCAGCTTTTTGGCCGGCTCCAGATCGAGCTTCGTGATCTTCGCATGGGCGCGAGGGGAAGCGAGAAATCGGCCGAAGAGCATGCCCGGCGGGCGAACATCCTGCGTGTAGATCGCGGTGCCCGTCGCCTTGGCCGCTCCGTCCACGCGGATCATCGGCTTGTTGAGCAAGCGGTGCTTGTCATTGGCGCCCCACGATGGGCCGCCGTTGTCGTCCACCTGGATTTCGACTTCGCCGACCGGCACGCCATCGACGATCTTCGGGACTTTGACGGTTTTCTTTGCCATGGATGGCCCTCGGTTGGCCGCCGCTTTTTTGAGTGCGGCAGCGCGCGAGAATCAAAAGCAGTTATTTCCGATTCGCCTGCGCGGCCGCCTGGGCCGCGGCAAAAATGTGCGGATAGGTGCCGCACCGGCAGAAATTACCCCGGCACGCCTCGCGCACCTGCTCCTCGGTTGGATTGGGGTTTTTGGCCAGCAGTGCGCTGATGGTCGTAACAAAACCCGGCGTGCAAAATCCGCACATCATCGCGTCTTTTTCGACAAATGCCTTCTGCACTGCATTCATCTTGTCCGGCGTTCCCAGCCCTTCGACGGTCGTCACCTTCTTGCCCACCGCATCGCAGGCTAGCACGCTGCAGCCGAAGACGGGCTTGCCATCGAGCAGCACCGTGCAGCCGCCGCAGGTCGCTTCGTTGCAGACAAGCTTCGGTCCGGTGATCGGCGGATCGAGCCGATCGCGCAGGGCGCTGAGCAATGTTGTGCGCGGCTCAACCGTCACCGCGCGGGCCTGGTCGTTCACATTTAATGTAATTTTGACTGGGCCTTCGATCGGCGTGTTGAGGGCATCGGCTCCGGGCGGCGGTGGCTCGACCGCCTTGGTCGATTCGGCCAGCATCGTCTCGGCCGATACCGCGGCGACGCCGACGCCTTTAAGAAAAGTCCGCCGACTCCAGCGGGAGGACGGAGGAGCAGAAGGGTCTTGCGGTTTGTCGGGCATGAGGCGCTCCTTCAATCAGGAAAGGAACGGAGTTAATGGGAAATCAGCGTAGTGATGCCACGCTCAAGCGTCAACCGAAAGTTGTCGTAGTGCAGTTAATGGGGCGGATCAGAATTTGTCCCGTGAGGGGGATTGGTATTGATACCCCAGGTTAGCCGCGACGCGCTAGCGGAGCGCTTTGGCGCGTCTGGAGAAAGCGCTCCGCTGTCGCGTCGCGGCTAAACCGGGCTGACGATAGGCTCGTCAATTCGCGCTCTTCGGATCACGCGGCCTTATTCGTCTTCTCACCCTTTTCCATTTTTTCACCGGCTTTTTCCCAACCGCTGATGCCGGCTACTAAATGTTGCACGTTGGTGTAGCCCAACTCGACCGCTTTCTTCGCCGCGGCTCGATAGGCCATGCACTGCGGGCCACCACAGTAGGCGACGATCAACGCATGCTTGTCCTTGGGCAGCAGTTTCGCCAGGTCATTAGAATGGGCTTCAAAGTCGATCGCGCCGGGGATGTGACCATCCTTATATGAATCGGTCCCATTGGCGTCGATGAGCGTCACGATCTTATTGGCCATCGCCGTCTTCAATTGCTTGATGCTGATTTCCGGATACTGATTCGAGTCCGCACTGGCTGCCGATAGCACAGCCGCGGAAATCGCCACGGCAAACATCACCGCACACGCTGTAAACCACCGACGCATGAAATCCTGCCTTTCCATTTTTCAATCAACCATCGATTCACAATACCTGTATCGATTCTAGCCAATTACGATTCATTCGACATGTAAAAAACTGGATCACTTGTTTTGCGATCCCAGCAGTTTGAATACACTTCGACTCCTTGAATATTGCCAATAAACGATTTCCAAATGGTTTGGGACGTCTCAGAGCTCTCATTCCAATGCTTGCCGTGTTGCTGGCCGGTTGCGCGGCACGCGAGAATCTGCCGACCTATCCATGGAACGGCTCTTCCGATGCGATTGCGGTGCTCGCGCAGCGCGCGCAATCGGTCAAAACCGTCTCGGCACAATGCCAGCTCACATTGACTCGATCTGATGGGCAGAGCGTCCGTCTCGATGGCGCGATGGCAATGAAACCCCCCGATTCGGTCCGGCTACGCGCCTGGAAAATGGGGCAGGCGGTTTTTGATCTGACATTAAGTAATGGCCAGGCATGGGTGGAGACGCCATCCGATCGCGATGCCCGCGACCGTGTTTTGCCGGCTAGCGCCAGCGCGGGAAAAATGGCCCGGGCGTGGGCGCTTCTATCTGGTGCGTTTTTCACCGGCGATGATCTGCATGTGATCGATCATGGCGGCCCACGTTTCACGCTTTGGCGCACGATCGAGGGGAGCCGGGTGGAATGTGCGGTAGATCGCGCGACCCTCACGCCACGCGCTTATTCGATGATCGATCCCTCCGGTCGGCGCAGATTGGAATTGATCGAAGACCATTACAAGCAAATCGGAAGCATCCCTTGGCCCACGCGCATGACGGCTCATAGCGATCAGGGGACGGTGGTCGTCGAAATGAACGATATCGAACTGAACACCGATCTTCCGCCCGGCGCCTTTCGGCCGCCGGCTCGTGCGCAGCGGCTTGCGGAATGAGGAGCGGAATTTGAATCGCGCATCGCGGCTGCTTCTCTTTCCCATCCAGCATCCCATCGCAATCCTTTCGATCGCGCTGGCAGTGGCGCTGGCGGCGATCATTTCCGTGAGCCGGATTCATCCTGATGCCTCGCTCGACGCGATGTTCACGGGTCACAGCGCCGCGGGCGCAGCTCTTTCGCATGTGATGCATGATTTCGATGCCGTCGATGAGCTGCTCGTGCTCGTTTCGCTTCCCGATCAAAAGGCGCAGCCGAGTCCAGATCAATTGCTTGGCTTCGCGCAGCGATTCGAAGATCAGGTCAAGGGTTCGAAAAGTTCGACAGGGCTCGTCGATTCGGTGATCTACCGTGCCGATTCGCAGACGATCGAATACTTCGAGAAAGTCCTGGTTCCCTCCGCAATTTTTTATCTCGACGACGCGACTTTCGCGGCTGCCATGCATCGCCTGACGCGCGAGCAGATGCAAAAGCAGATCGAGCAGGACCAGGCAATGATGGCCACGCCCGGACCCGCCGCCGGCGCATTGGCCAAGACCTTTATGCAGGATCCGCTTCGCCTGCGGGAGTTTCTGCTCGATCGGCTCAAGGAGCAGGCGCCGTTCCATACCTACCAGGGAAGCGATGCCTTCTTGTCGCCCGATGGGCGCAATCTGCTGATCCGCGTGCGCGGGCGCAAGCCGCCGGACGATCTGGATTATTGCCAGGCGCTGGTTCGAGAGATCGACGCGTGCGCCAATCGAGCCAATTCGGATCATCTGACCGTTCAGCTGGCTGGCTCCTACGCCATCGCGGCGGACAGCGGTCGCGCCATTCGATCCGACATGATTTCCAGCGTGACCGGCTCGATCATCTGCCTCCAGCTTCTGTTTCTGCTGGCTTATCGCGGAGCCTTTCGGCTCTTCATCGTCGCCCTCGCGCCGATCGCGCTGGGAATCCTGCTTGGCTTTGGCATTTATGCGATTTTCCATACCGGTCTGACGCCACTCGCAGGGGTGCTCGGAGGAATCCTCGCGGGGATGGCGATAGATTATTCAGTTCAATATCTCTCGATGTACGAAAGCCGGCGCGGGAACGGCGCGCCCGCGATTGTTGCCGCACAAGAAGCAACGGTCGGTTTTACTCCCTCTCCCGGTACGCCGAGGGCCTCTTTTTCTCCCTCTCCCAGTACCCCGGGGGAGGGCTGGGGAGGGGGTCGAGCGGTTGATCGCGACCCGACGAAGAACCCCCACCCTGACCCTCCCCCGGAGTACCGGGAGAGGGGAAATGCAAATGCAAATGCAAATGCCGTCCCACCCTATTTACGCGCTACACCAGGGGTGACGCGCGCGGCATTCGCCGCGTGGGCTACTTCTGTGGTCGGATTTCTGGCCATCGCGGCTTCGAGCGTTCGCATGTTGCGGGATTTTTCCATCCTCGGCTCAATCGGACTGGCCGGGGCGTTTGTCTGCGTCGTGATGCTGGAGCCGATGCTGCTGTCGCGACTGGATCACCGGCCAGATCGCATCGCGCGATCGTATTTTCGATTTTCACTCGCTCCATTGCTTGGGTGGATTGGAAACCATCGCAAACTTTGTGCGGGCGCTTCAATTTTGATTGCATTGCTATCGGCGGTTGCGCTCGTGGCGTGGCGGGGGGATCTGCTCTCGTTTGAATCGGATTTGACCGTCATGCATCCGAGGCCTCACCCCGCGCTCGCTGCACAGGATGAGATTTCAAAGCGATTCGGCATCGCGCCGGATTCAATTGTGGTTTATCTGCATGCCGTTTCGGATCAAAAGCTGTTGGAACTATCGCATGACGTATCGCAGCGACTTTCCACAAGCAGCGTGAAAGATGCAGGCGTCGCGCGCACCTATGGCCTTGCGACGCTGCTGCCGGACCCGCGCGTCGCGTCGGCGAGAATTGCGGCAACGGGACCGGCCGTCGCGGAGCGCGTGGTGAATGATTTCCAGAACGTCATGCGGGATGCCGGATTTAATCTCGATGCCCAGCCAATCAAAAACTATTCGACGTTTCTGCGAGTGCTCCTGACGCGGCACTCGCCGCCGACCATTCATGATATGCTTCCCTATCAAGCGCTGGCTCGCACGATGCTTCCCCGCACGGCCTTTTCCTCCGGCAGCGAGCACTCATCCGATGCCATTACGGTTGTCTTCATGAGTCATACATTCAGCGATCGCGCCTTTCGGGATCGAGCTGTGAATGGGGTTCGCACGGCATTGAACGGCCGTTCCGGCGCGACACCCACAGGCTTAAGCATCATTGCGTTTGATACCGAAGCCGCGGTGCGGCGCGATTTGCCGATCCTCGCATGCATTGCGTTGATTGCAGTAGCAATCTATCTGGCGTTCCATTTTCGCAGCGTCACCAACGCGGCCTTGGCTCTGGCACCGACCCTATTCAGCTTCCTCGTTCTCCTGGCGGTCATGCATCTGGCCGGCCAGAAGCTCAACATGATCAATCTCGTCGCGGTGCCGCTGCTGATTGGCATCGACGTCGATTACGGCATCTTCCTGGTCAGCCTGGCGCGCCCAAAAGAAATCCACGTCGACGGGCCACTCATTCCCTCTCCCGGTACTCCGGGGGAGGGTCAGGGTGGGGGTTCTTCGTTGGGTCGCGGTCAACCGCTCGACCCCCTCCCCAGCCCTCCCCCGGAGTACCGGGAGAGGGAGGAAGAAGGGCCACGTGCGCACCCCGAGAACGAGAAAAATGCGTCGGCGCAACTGGCGAATAATTTGTCACCAGTCTGTCATGCGGTGATGATCTGCGCCCTGGCTACGCTGATCGGCTTTGGCTCGCTGGCCTGGACGAGCGTGCCGGCTATCCGCTCGCTGGGCATTGCGGTCGCGGTGGGCATCGGGGCATGCTTATTCTCGGCGATGTTTCTGTTGGTCCCCATTTTCTTTATGCTTGCGGGAGAGGACTCCTCATCGCGATGATTGGCTCCATTTCGCCAGGTTTTCAAAAAGTGTTACGCATCGTGCTCCTGTTTCAAGTGTGCGCGCTCCTGACCGGCTGCGCCGCGCCATCCGCCCGGCTCAACTTTCCGCTCCATGCGGTGGAAAAATCCTCGCGCGGCTGGTTCTATGACATGCACGGCACCGGCAAAGCCGACTTTGCGCTTCTCCCCGATTCTCAAGGCAAGCTCGATCTGCTCGGCTACGATGACGACGGCGACGGCAAGTTCGATCGTCTCTATCGCCTCAGTGATTACGGAAATAAAGACGTTCCCCATCTGATCATCCTGCTGGACTCGCTGCCTTATTCTAAAATTGAGCAGGCTTATCGCGCCGGTCGGCTCGCATGGTTTGATCCCCCGGCCAAGGTGATTCCACCTTTTCCCACCATGACGGAATTGATCTACACGCGATTGCTCGATGCGCCGCCGCTGCCGGGCATGATCGATCAATATTACGAGCGCGATGCCGGGCGATTGCACAACGATGTGCTACGCCGCGCGCTGACTGGCGATCGCGAGCCCTGGGAGCGCCGCCTGCATTACACTGCCAGTGTCTTTCAATCAGGTCTGGCCTACGTGGATCCGCGTCCGTGGCTGGCGGCCGAACTTGAGCTGTCAAAACAGGCTTTCGACCAAAGCCCCGATCGCGTGACCCTCGTTTATTTCATGAGCGCCTCGGCCATGATGAGCAAATACGGCTCACAGGGCTTCGACGAAATCATCGACGGCGTCGAGCGGCTCTGCCTGCGGATTCTCTACGAGCGGCAGGGGGCGGTGAAAATTTCGCTGCTGGCTGACCATGGGCACAATCTGATGGAATCGAAAAACATCGATCTGGCCAAAGATCTGCAGAAGGCCGGTTTTCATCCCACCGATCGGCTGCAAAAGCCCAATGATATTGTGATGGAGATCAACGGGTTGGTGACCTATGCCGCCGTGCGCACGATGCGTCCCGCCGCCGTGGCGAAGGTACTGGCGAATGTGCCGCAAGTTGAGTTGACGATGTATCAGGATCAGGATCGTGTGATCGTCCGCGACAGTCGCGGCTCAGCCGAAATCGATTGCCGGAATCGGCGGCTGCGCTATGTGCCGATCGATGCGGATGTGCTGAATTACGAGCCAGTTTTGAAATCCATGCGCGCCGCAGGCAAGCTGGATGCAGAGGGTTATGCATCCGATGACGACTGGTTTGCCGCCACGCTCGATCATGAATATCCCGACGCTCCCCGACGCATCTGGGATGCCTTCCACGGCACGGTCGTCAACGTCCCCGAAGTGATGCTGACCATGAGAGATGGCTACTGCGCCGGCCTGCCCGAATACGAGCATTTCATCCACATGGCCTCCACGCACGGCGGCCTGAATCAGATCAATAGCGCGACGTTTGTGATGACGATGACACATCGAATTCATGGCCCGCTACGAAGCAAACAGGTGCTGGACGCCCTGGAGCCGGGGTATGAGCCGAGGGTGCGGAATTGACGACAGCTGTGTTATCATTTGTCAAATGAAGCGGGGTTATCTCCTTCCATCCGTCCTGATTCTGCTTGGGCTGCTGATGTGGGTTCCCCGCCAGCGCAGCATGAAAATCACGGATCATTTTGTGTTCAGCCGGCATAACGGTTGGTATTTGCGCATTGCTTCCGGCGGCGGCGTTCTTCACTTCAACTGGGATTCTGGTGATCCGTATCCGGGCGGATTTCGATGGAGGACGGCGGCAAGCAGTGATTTTGTCTTCATTACCCCTGGAAAGCAGAAGCATTGGGGAAACAGCAGTGTCGGCGAATTTCCCCTTCCAGCCCGTGGCGATTTTGGCGTCTCCTACATTGTGATCTTTGCGATGCTTTTTTTGCCGGGGCTTTTCCTCGCTGCGAATCGCTGGCGGCGCGACGCTCGCCAGCGCAAGTCGCTTTCAAATCGAATTTGCGTGAAATGCGGTTATGATCTTCGCGCAAGCGGCGACCGGTGTTCGGAGTGCGGTACACTTCAGCAACTAGTCTCAACATAATGTTCATTGCCTCTCATCCCATTGCTGATACATGCAGTCTCATCGGCCTGGGCTTTGCCTTGGCGGCCTACGGCACCTTTGTCCCCGACAGCAGCCTCTGGGGAACCGTGACGTCGCGCGCGGCTGGAGTCGAAGATGATCGCATTGCCCTGAGTTTTGACGACGGTCCCACGCCTGGCGCGAGCGATCGGGTGCTGGATCTGCTTGGCGAATTGGGCGTCAAAGCGTCGTTCTTTGTGATCGGCCAGAATGTGCTGCGCGCCCCGCGACTGCTGGAGCGCATGGATGCCGAGGGGCATTTAATTGGCAATCACAGTTTCGATCACTCCCATTGGGCGATGTGGCGCGGGCGGGATTACTGGCAGGAGCAGGTGGACAAAACCGACGAGGCGATCGAAGAAATCATCGGCAAGAAGCCGGCGATGTTCCGGCCGCCGGTGGGGATCAAGACCTGGTACACGATTGGTGCGGCGCGCAGGCGCGGGCAGCAGGTCGTCGCCTGGAGCGTACGCGGATTCGATGGCGTCGCCACGACATCGCAGCGCATTGTCAATCGCGTTCTCCCCAGATGCTCGGCAGGCGATATCGTCAGCCTGCATGATGGAATTGAGCCCAACGCCCCGCGCGATCCGACGCCGACGCTTGAAGCGATCAAGCCGCTGGTGAACGGCCTGCGGCAGCGTGGGCTGAAGCCCGTTCGGCTGGATGAACTGACGGGATTAAAGGCGTATCGCGATTCGTCGGAGCCCGCAGTCGAAATGAAAGCAAATTCCCTGACGCCTAATTAGATTGGGCTCCCTTATTTTCCCTCTCCCGGTACTCCGGGGGAGGGTTAGGGAGGGGGCTGCATGGATTGGCTCATGGAAAGTTCGCCCCCACTCCAGCCCTCCCCCGGAGTACCGGGAGAGGGAGTGGAGCGCTGTCCAGCAGATTTGGGCAAGCCCGCGAGTTTGAAGGCGGCTTGTGAAGCGATAAAAGTAAAAACAGCCAAGGCGAAACCCAGAATAACGCCACCCACGAGCCAATCGAGCAACACGGAAGCCGCCAGCGTGGACCAGTGAATGTGGAACATTGCTGTGCTCGGCCAGGCTCCATGCAATACCAGATGGCCGACGCCAATCGCCCCTGCAATTAAGAACGGTGCGACAGGCGGAATCGAAACATGCGACCCCGCTACGACAGCCACCGGCTCCAGGTGCAGCCTTCGCGCGGCATACAGCGCCAAAACGGTCTGCACGCCATACGCGGGTAGATTTCCGATAAAGACACCGACGGCGATGGCCGCCGAGACTTCCATCGGCTCCATCTGCCCGCCACGCAATTCGCGCCATGCGCGAACGGGATTGATCCATCGCCAGATCGATCGCAGCATCGGCTCGCGAACGCCGCGCGGTTCGTCGGATCGACATTTCGGATGCGGCCACGGAATCAGCGCCCGGCCCAGCAGCCGAAGGTGGACCGCAGTGCCACGGAACGTGTCGAGCCAGGGCCGGAAATGCGAAACGCGCTGTCCGGGAGGCAGGTATCGTGTGACGATCGGCACTTCGACAATCGGGAACTTGCCCCAAGCCGCGCGGGTGATGATCTCCGCTTCATATCCGAAAAACCCGGCCCGGCAGGGGACGGTGGAAATCAGCTTCAGCGGATAAATGCGCATGCCGCACTGGCTGTCGCGCACGCGCAGGCCGCTTTCGACGCGGATGAAGAAGTTGGAAATCCGCCGTCCGATTCGGCTCTTGGCCGGGTAATCGGGCCGGGTGTCGTCGCGAAAGCCCAGGACGTAGGCCGAGGGCGATCGCTTGGCCGCCTCCAGCAGGGCGGCGATTTCCTCGGGGTCATGCTGGCCATCGGTGTCGATGGTGATGGCGTGGGTGTAATTGAGTGCCGCGGCCTTGGCAAAGCCCGTCTTTAGCGCAGCCGCCTTCCCGCGGTTCTGGGGATGAACGCATATCTCCAGGCGATAACCCGGATGCTTTGTCTTCCAGGCCTCCAAGACCGATGCGGTCGAGTCGGTGCAGCCGTCATTCACGACAATCACCGGCAACCCAAGTGCGGCTATCCGCTCCAGGACATCGCCAAGCGTTCGATCGTTGTTGTAAGTCGGTGTAACGACAACAGGTACGAATTGTTGGGAAGAATCGGCCATCGACATGCAAAAGCCGTCCGTCGGAATCGAACCGACAACCTGTGCTTTACAAAAGCACTGCTCTGCCAATTGAGCTAGGACGGCATCAGCCGAACCATTCTACCGGCCATCGGCAATTCGGTCCAATTGAGCCACGGAACGCCGACGTCCACGTGGGCGTTCCAGAAAAACAGACAGACAATCATTGGATAGGTGAGTGGCGTCTCATTTGGTCAGGAGATCCTGGGTTGAATTCGAAAATTAGCTTGACAATCGTTGCGCGGCGCTGGTGTCGCGCTACGGTCGCGCGCCGCGCGCAGCGACGAATCATAAGCCATTTTCCGCCAAGATGTTGCGATTGCTTAGCCTCCTGAGTAGAGCGCGCGGCGCGCAAGTGTCGCGCGCCGCGCGCGGGCATCGGCCCCGCTTCTAACGCTCGTGACGGGGGTGCGGTCGTCGGTCCCGGTTTCATTGGACAAACTTCCGCTCGCCCGGATAATGGCCGTGCTCCGGTGTATTAACCAGAAGTTCCTCGATGGCCGACAGCGACCATGCCACGTCCGGCGCGCCCCCCGGTCTGCTGGGCGAGCAGGCCGCCGAGACGGCGCCTTTGCCGCGCCGCGCCCGGCGCGACCACCCGGAGTTCATCGGCGATTTCCGCGTTGTCGAAGTGATCGGCGAAGGGGGAATGGGGATCGTCTACAAAGCCGAGCAGCGCGAGCCGGTCAGGCGGGTCGTTGCGCTCAAGGTCATCAAGCTCGGGATGGACACCCGCGAGGTCGTCGCGCGATTCGAAGCTGAGCGCCAGGCGCTGGCGCTGATGAACCACCCCAACGTCGCGAAGGTATTTGATGCCGGGGTGACCGACACCGGCCGGCCTTACTTTGCGATGGAGCACGTGCCGGGCGTCGGGCTCACCGAGTATTGCGACACCAACAAGCTCTCGATTCACCAGCGGCTGGAGCTCTTCATCTCCGTCTGCAATGCGGTTCAGCACGCGCACCAGAAGGGGATCATTCACCGCGATCTCAAGCCCAACAACATTCTGGTCACGCTGTTCGATGGCAAGCCGGTGCCGAAGGTGATCGACTTCGGCATCGCCAAGGCGACTAATCAGAAGCTGGCGGAGCATACGCTTTACACGCAAACCGGCGCGCTGATCGGGACGCCGGAGTACATGAGCCCCGAGCAGGCGCAGACCAGCGGGCTGGATGTCGATACGCGAACGGATGTCTATTCGCTTGGCGTGATCCTGTATGAGCTGCTGACGGGGGCGGTGCCGTTCGATCATGAGTCGCTCTATCGCGCCGGCCCCGATGGCATGGCGCGGATGATCCGCGAAGAGGAGCCCGAAAAGCCCAGCACGAAACTGGCTTCACTGCGCAAGACGCCGACGCCGGAAGCGAGTTCCGATTCAACCGACAAACTTGCGCGCCTTCGGCGGTGCGATTTCCGCACGCTGCAGCGTGAGCTGCGCGGGGAGCTGGATTGGATCGTCCTCAAGGCGATCGAGAAAGACCGCACCCGCCGATATGAAACGCCAAGCGCCCTGGCGGCGGATGTCGAGCGGTATCTGAATCATGAGCCGGTGCTGGCGGGCGCCCCGAGCACGCTATACCGGTTCGTGAAGTTTGCCCGCCGAAATCGAGGCTGGTTTGTTGCGGTGACGGCTGTGAGCACGGCACTGGTGGTTGGGTTCCTCGTCGCGGTCATTGGGCTCGTGCGCGCTGGAGCTGCCAACGCGCAGCTGCGCAGCATGATCATTGAAGCACGCCAGGCGCGCGATGACGCACAGCGCCAGCGCAATACCGCACAGAAAGAGAAAGCCGAAGCCGACCGGCAGCGCGCCAATGCGCAGCTTGCCCTCGCTGATGCGACGCTATCGCAGGCGGACGCGCTCGATATGGCCGGCCATTGGGTGGACGCCGGTCAGAAATATGTGGATGCATATAGTGCTCTTCAGACGCTACAGAGATCGACTCTGCCGGCTGAACTAGGGTTGTGGGAGCACTATAGTAACTCGCCTCCGCCGCTGCTCACGTTTTCAGGCAGCGGCGGGGCCGTCCGCGCGGTCGCAGTTTCGCGCGATGGCCGCGTCGCAATCAGCGGCGGCGAAGATCATCTCGTGCGGCTCTGGGACGTGCGCAGCGGTACCGAGATCAAGAACTTCAGCGGGCATGGCGGCGCTGTCACCTGTGTCGCGATCTCCGACGATGCCAAAACCGCTTTGTCCGGCGGCGACGATAAGAGTCTCCGTCTCTGGGACCTTCAGACCGGCGAGCTGCTTCACAAATTCAATTCGCCCAGCGGCATGGTCAACTGCGTCGCTTTCTCTCCCGATCAACTGACCGCCCTGAGCGGCGGGGAAGACGGAACGCTCACCCTCTGGGACCTGCACTCGGGTCAAGTGCTTCGCACCTTCAGCGGACCAAAGCAGAATGTGCTGAGCGTCGCGTTCTCGCCCGATGGATCGCGAGCACTCTCCGGCGGCGCAGACAAGATCATCCGGCTCTGGGACGTGAAGAGTGGCAGTCAGATCCGCGACTTCACTGGCCACACGAGCTGGATCTCCAGCGTTGCTTTCTCGCGTGATGGAACGCAAGCCGTGTCCGGCAGCGACGATCAGACGATCCGGCTCTGGAATGTCGAAACTGGAAAGGACTTGGCGACGCTCCGCGGCCACACGCGACGTGTGTCGAGCGTCTCATTCTCACTCGATGGAACTCGAATCCTCTCCACCAGCGACGACGGCACCATCAAATGGTGGGATGTGAAATCCGGCTCCGAGATTCGCACATTGCGGGGCCACAGTGGTCGCGTGCTGGCCGGCGCGCTGTTGCCGGACGGTCACGTCGCCCTTACTTGCGGCGATGACAAAACCCTTTGCCTGTGGAACCTGAACGATTCCAGTGAGCTTTGCCCGCTCGTCGGCCACACGATGTACGGCTCGAGCCTCGCTTTCTCTCCCGATGGACGACTCGCATTGTCCGGCAGCTACGACAACACCGTTCGTCTCTGGGACGTCGCGACCGGCACGAACCTCGAAACCTTCACCGGCCACACTGGCGCAGTCCTCAGCGTGGCCTTCTCACCGGATGGTCGCATCGCTGCATCCGGCTCCGCCGATCAGACGATCGAACTCTGGGACATCGCTACCGGTAGTGAGATTCGCCCACTGACCGGCCACTCCGGCGCTGTACAGAGCCTTGCTTTCTCTCCCGATGGTCAAACACTTCTCTCGGCCAGTGCCGACCAGACGATCAAGCTTTGGGACCTTCGAACCGGAAACGAGATCCGCGCGCTGGATGGCACCAATGGCGTCGTCACAAGCATTGCAATCAGTCCCGATGGTCGCACGGTGCTCTCAGGTGGCGAAGACCAGCTCGTTCGCGTCTGGGACGTTCGCACCGGCTCTCTCCTGCACAGCTTGAGCGGCCACCATGGTCGCGTGCTGAGCGTCGCGTTTGCACCCGACGGAAGCCGAGCAATATCTGCCGGTGAAGACGGCACGATTAAGCTTTGGGATTTGCACAACCAGACTTTGGTCCGCACGTTTACTGGCCATGCAGCGCCTGTGCTTGCGGTTACATTCTCTCCGGATGGAACGACGATCCTTTCTGGCGGAGAAGATCACTCGCTTAAGATCTGGGACGTGCCCAGCGGCCGCCCCCTTCGAAGCTTCAGTGACCGACCCGGCGCAGTGTCAGCATTGGCCCTCGCGCCAGATGGGTACACCGTTCTCACTTCCAACAATGAGGAACACGCGCTGGACCTCTGGGATTTTGGACGCGCAGAGCAGTACCTTCGCTTCGCGCCGCTGGTCGTCAGAGCGCAGACCACCTTGCAGCAGGACCCGCATGACCCGGCTGCCAGCGTGGAACTCGGCAAGTGGTACCGGTTCCGCGGAATGAATGGTTGGGCGGCCGACTTTCTGAGCGCTGCCCAATCGAATGGGGCGGAGGTTTCGCCGCTTCTGCTGGCGCGCTGTTACTGGAAGGATGGACGAGTCGCGGACGCAGCGCGGGAGTTCCGAGCGGCGCTCGCCAGCGCGCGCGATGACCGCGAACGTTTTTACCTGAACCTTTGCCTTAAGAGCCTGAGGCCGTAGCGAGAAATAAGCGTGACGCGAACGCTTGCGTCACCTTTAAATCGGGCCCAGCCCAGTGCCGAGCGGGCGGCGGATTCACAGCAGGAATGCGCATTGTCTCCTGCCCGCCAAATCCGCCCTTGGCGGGCGTGAAAACGTTCTCCCGCATGGTTCAAATCCCATGGCTCCAATTCTGCAAAGCAAAATCAAAGAAGCGAGTTGCACGTTTGGCTTGGCCGCCACTCGCACGGGATTGTCTCCGTCAATTGCTCAAAGCCCAGTCTCTCCAGCGTCGGACGACTTGTCGGCAGAGCGTCAACGATAAGATATCTCGCGCCCAATTTCATGGCATCCATTGCCCGTTGTGCAACGACCGCGCGATAAAACCCGCGGCGACGATAAGCCGCACGCGTTGCCCCGCCGTACAGGCCTCCGAATGCGCTCAGCGGATGCGTGTAGAGTCTTCCGATACTGACCGGCTGCGTCCCGTCATAGGCGATGTAACCCAGATGCTGAGTTGAACCCGTCTTGATGGCCGACGTTAACTCGTCGCACGTGTAGCTGTAATCTTTGCCAAACGATTCTTCGGCAACGAGCCGGTAGTCCTCGACCTGGTCGAGAGTTGTGATTCTGCGTACAACTCCACTCATGTTCTGTGGCACTTCTGCTGCGGCAAGGTCGAAGACCATCACGGCCTCGCGCGGAACGGCCTCCAGACCGTGGCTCTTCAATTTATTAAGCAAGTTGGCCGGGCGATCATGACAGTAAAGCTTCCATTCGAATGGCACGTTCGCCTTGCGATGAAATTCAATCTCTCCGCGGATCGCTTCATCAAGCTGTTTTGGATCGACGTCCGACCAAATGACTACTCCACGCCCCACCATTTCCACGCGAGTCAGGTGAGGCAGCGTGTGAGTCGCGCGGCCATCGCGCGCGAGATTTCGTCGCTCATCATCCAGCCGCTGTCTGATTTGCAATAAGTCCATGCTTTGTCCGCCGCAAAACCCTGGCGTTTGCCACGCACTTGCGTCATTCACGCAACGTGGCGTACCACATCTATTTTAAGTCGCCGCCGTCGAAACTGCCCGCGAACGACGATCGAGGCTTATCCGTAAGCTGCGCTTGCTTTTTTTCCCTCGCCGGTATTCCATGACGGTCGAGGGAAGCGGCTACTGGGAGAACAGCGGATGGATCGCACAATCGGATCTTTCATCGCGGCGGTGCTTTTGTCCGTCAGCTTTGCTCTTGCCGCGCCTCCGACAACTCAGCCATCCGGCACGATCACCGGCAAAGTCACCGCGGCGGGTGATGTGCCGCTGTCGGAAATGGTCGTCTACCTCGAGTCACCTGATCCCTCGACGAAGTTCCCCGCTCCTGCAGAACCGGTGCAGGTTTCGCAAAAGGGCGCCAAGTTCGCGCCGGCGCTGACGATCATTTCAGTGGGGCAAACCGTCAATTTTCTCAACGACGAAGACAAGATGGTCGAGCACAACGTCTTCTCCAACACGCCGGCCAAGCGCTTTGATCTGGGGATGTATCCAGCAGGCCAATCGCGATCGGTGACCTTCGACAAGCCCGGCCCCGTATTTCTCTACTGCTCGATTCACCGGTACATGGATGGCGTCGTGTACGTCTCTCCGACGCCGTTCTTCAGCCGGGTCAATAGTGATGGGACGTACCGCATTGAGAATGTGCCGCAGGGCAAGTGGATCGTCACCACCTGGCAGCGACGAAGGCGATTCAAGGAAGCCAGCGAGCCGGTGAAGGTGGAGAGCGGACAGTCGGCCACGGTCAATCTGGAGCTGCGGAGAAAATGAAACTGCGACTGCTCATCCTTGCAATTGGACTCGCCGCGGCTGGATGCCAGACGACTCCGCCCTTAGCACCCGGCCGAGCGGACCTCGTCGTCCATGTTTTGGCGCAGCCCAAGACCGGCGCGCAGCCTCCGCCACAGAAGGTTGCGGTGTTCGATACGCCCGCGCCGCAGGATTACGGTGACTTCGCGAAGGTCGATTACTCGGACCTGGGCCAAATCGTGGTGTGGCTTGAGCCGACCAATGGTCCGGCTGGGCAAAACACTCTCAACCCCATCACGGTCGATATCGATCCATCAAAAGCGGTGAGCGGAGTGCGCCACGTTGCCAGCGTTGGACAACCAATCATCCTGCACAACGCCAGTTCATCGCCGCAGACGATCTACAGCGTCTCCGATGGAAACGATTTCGATTTCGAGTCGGTGCCCGCGGGCGGACAGGTCAACTACACCGCGCGCTCGCCTGGCCTTGTCGAGATCCTCACCAGTTCCCCAAGCGCCACATCCGTTCAGATTTATATCGCGCCTTCACCCTGGGTGCGCCTGACCCGATCGGGCGAGACGATCCAGTTCGACAATCTGCCGCCCGGACAATATCGGCTGGTTTCCTGGCATCCGCGCCTGCCGGGGTCGAAGGAAACCGTGACGCTTACGCCCGATCATGTGACCGATACCTCCATCGATGTGAGCGTGAATTCTCTGCCGAAGGTCAGCGCAAGATGAAAAGACAGCAACGAGAGGAGGAGCTGACCGGACGTCAGATCGACGCGATGACTCCCGCACAAAGACAAAAATTGTTTGAGGAACTTGAAGGGACCAGCCCGGAAGAGCGATGGGCTAAAGCCGAGTCACCTTCGGCCGCCGAACGCCGCAGGCAGATGAGGGCGGCCAAGGGAATGAGCCAACCCAAGAACCGAAATGGAAAGCGTCACATTTCCATTACGGTCGAAGCTGACCTTCTAAGGCGCGCCGAAGACTTTTCGCGGCGCAATCATATGAAGCGATCCGAGCTTTTCACTCTGGGGCTTCAGAAGGTTCTGGCGGAAGGTGCGTGGGGACGAGGCGCAAGACGGCCTGGATTCTCCCCTGATTAAATCGCCAATACGATAATGGAGAGCTTAGGGCGGATTCGGTTGAGATTTGAGCGCAAGCGCTCCTAGATTTGCGTTGGATTGTTCCTCAATGTTAGCATGCGCACCATCCAATGCGATTGAAGCAAAGCCTGCTCCCCGCACTTGTGCTGATGCTCTGCCTGTGCGTCCGCGCTCATGCACAGTACGGAGCTGCAGGCGCCACCTACTCGATCGAGCCGTGGGCGGAAGATTGGTCTTACCTGAAGGACCAGCCACCGTCGAATGACCCGCTCGACCGGCTCAAATACATCCCGCTGAATCCGGATCGCGACTGGTACCTGACGCTCGGCGGGCAAGCCCGTTGGCGGATGGATTACTTCAATAACAGTGAGTTTGGCGCCGGCGATCAGTCCGAAGGCGGGTTCCATCTGTTTCGCCTGCTGGCGGATGCCGATCTGCATTTTGGCCAGAATTTCCGGCTCTTCTTTCAGCTCAACAGCGGCCTTGTAGTAGACCGGTATGGCGGCCCTCGTCCCGGCGATGCCGACGACTTCGACATTCAGCAGGCTTTCGCCGACTGGACGATTCCTTTTCATACGGACGATTCGGTCACCTTCCGCGTCGGTCGGCAGGACCTGCTCTACGGCTCCCAGCGATTGATCGGCCCCAACGATTGGGTCAACGTCCACCGGACTTTTGAGGGATTTAAAACATCCATCTCAGTCCCCAACGACACGCTGGATTTGTTTCTCGTCCGTCCGGTCCTGATCGACAAGACTCGTTTCAATAGCGGCGACGACCATACGACCTTTGCCGGGATCTACAACGTCGCTGCCTTTCCCGACCAACTGCCTGGCGCGCATGCGAAGCTTGATACGTACTTGCTGCTGCTGGATCGGTCACGTTCATCCACCACAGGTGTGGCAGCCGATTCCGATACCTTCACGCTGGGCGTGCGCCCGCACGCCAATCCCGGCAACTGGGATTTTGATCTGGAGCCCGATTGGCAATTCGGACATGTCGGCAGCAAGGCGATCTGCGCCTACTCGGTCGCGCTCGATGGCGGCTACACGTTTCACACTCTGCCGACTGCGATCCGTGCGGGCCTGGGTTTCGACCTGGCTTCCGGCTCCCCCGACCCCGGCCATCGCTTCAACCAGCTTTTTCCGCCGACCTACATGTATCTGGGCCACATGTATTTGTTCGGTCGCGAGAACCTCATCGACCTGCACCCGGAATTGACGATTCATTTGACCGACGACTTGCAGCTCGATGTCGCCCAGCACTTCTTCTGGCGGCAAAACACTTCTGATGCGGTCTACAACCTCTCCAGCGAGGTGGTCCGCCCCAGCGCATCTCGCGCCCGCGTAGTCGGCAACGAATTTGATATTTCCCTCTACTGGCAGATTCAACGGCATATCTCGGCCTATGCCGGGTATGCCCATTTCTTCAGCGGCTCTTTCATTCAGCAGACCGGAGCTCACGCCGACCAGGATTTCGCTTACGCATCGGTCACCTTCACCTTCTAGCTGTCTCAGCGGTGGCATCAACCCGCACCGTCCGCTGCCGCACACGACAAAGATGCTTCACGCCCGGACAGCATTGCGCTATGCGGTCCGCGCCCGTTGAATAGTGTCGGACGGGGGGCGCCGCAAAATTCCGCAGCTAATCCGTAATTGTATGGATGACCAAGCAACAGGCCTCATCTTTGCTGCACGCCTGCATCATCTCGCCGGCGGGCGGGTTTGGAGCTTCGGTCTATATAAGGAGACGTTATGATTAGCAGGCGTACCGCAATTCTTGCCAGCGCAGTCCTTGCCGTTGGCGCTTTTGGCATGACCTCATCGATCTCGTTTGCACAAGCTACGGGCAGTCAGACACCGGGCCATACCAATACAAGCGGCACCAACGGTACCGCGAACCGCTCAACCACGGGCAACCAGGCCGACAGCCAAAATGAAGTAAAGGGCGTCCAAGACTTGTTTGCCAAGGCGACCGAAGCGGCAGTCAAGCCCAATGGTGAGCAGGAATTGAAGGCACTCTTTGCCCGGTACAGCGATACAGGCATAAACCAGGCCGAGAATCGAGAACGCGAACACGCCGCCAACAGCAACCGCACCGGTGGCACCGGAGCAACCTCAGGTGGAACGTCCGGCTTATCCGCGCGATCAGGATCGAATTCCAACACCGGCTCCAGCGGCAATGCCAATGAACGGAATTCGCCAACCGGCGGCGCCAATGCAACTTCCGGCAGGAACACAAATGAAGCCTCCGGCTCCAATGCGACCTCCGGCAGGAACACAAACGAAGCGTCGGGCTCGAATCACATGGCCAATCAGCAGGCCCTGAATCAAACCATCCAGCAGTTCCAGCAGGAATGGAAGCAGAAATACGGCTCAGACTTTACGATCCAGAACCCGGCGATGGTCTTTGCCGATATCTCGGCCACTGACATCATGCCCGGCCAAGCTCAGACCGCTGGGGAACGAATTGGTGGCTCATCTTCCACCAATGGTAATGCGAACGAACGCACGACCGGCTCCGGCACCAGTCCAACCGGCGGCATCCACGCCAATACGGGCGGCGCAACCGGTGGCACCGCCGGTAACAGCGAACAGGGGCGTCTTGGAAATCGAAATGGCAATTCGACCGGCTCGATGAATGAGCAATTGACGGTCGATGTACCGCCGGTTTCGGGGTCGCAGGCGGTGAAGATCAACCTGGTCCGCGAAGGGCCGTCGAACTTCAAGTTCGCATCGGAAAACCCGATGCAGATGCAGCAAGGCCAGCAAGCGCAGCAAGGGCAGCAAATGCATCTGAGCAGCGCCCTGGAGAAGCACCTGAAGGAAGTAGTTGAACAGAAGGCCCAATGGCCGTCCGATCAGCAAAAGGCGCAGCGCTTAGTCACTCAGCATGTGCTGATGGCAATCTCCGAGTGCCAGAGCGGCAACATGAACGAAAACGCCCAGCCAGCAGGCTCGAGGATCCAAGGACAAACAGAACACAATACTCCGTCCACGCCACGCGGAGGCACTAGATAACTCGAACATCAGTTTGAAAGCGCAGCGAAGCTCGAGACATGCAGAGGCGTCTCGGGCTTCGTTGCGCTTTTGGCTGGATCAGGCGGGTGCCGAAGCATTCAGCAAATTCAATGGTACCGTCTTGTGCTTGGCCGCTTCGACGCGCGCGACATCGAGCGCGGGTCCACCGTGGTGGCGCTGGAAGACGGCGCAATTCGTGCATGGCCAGGGAAAATCCCCTTCGGGAACGGAGCCGCGCGAAAAGAGTTGTCTTGCGCGACGCGTTGATGGGCCGTTGAAAATCTCAACGACCGATTGATCGCGCGCCGTGCCTAGCTGCGCGATATTCGCGAAGTAATTGCACCGCGCGATCTCGCCATTGGAGTTGAGCGTGATGATCCGCCAGAGGTAGGAGCAATCGGTACCGGAACAGGCGGTTTGGTCGCCCATTGCCTGCCGGGAGATTTCGGCTGACCAATGCTTGCGAAGCTCCGGGTCGGCTTCGACGCCGCCGATGGGCGTCTGGCGAAGGTAGACGCCAAGCTCAATCGACAGCCGTCGCACTTCATCGACTTCATGACTGTTGAAGCGGTTGATCAGAAACTGCCATTCGATGAAGAGCTTTCGCTTTTGCTTGCGGCGTTCTTCGACCAGCAGCTTAAGTCCATTCATGGCCGCCTCGGCCTTCCCCCCGACGCGATAGGCTTCGTATGTTTCCTGCGTCAGGCCATCAATCCCGCAGATGATGTAATCCAGGTCCGATGCCACGATTTCTTCAGCAATCTGTGGCGTGATGAGTGTGCAGTTGCTGCTCATCAGCGTAAAGATCCGCCGCTTGTGAGCGCGGGTGATAATTTCGCGTGTGCGCGGCCAATCAAGCGTCGGTTCGCCATTGCCGAATATCTGCACCTGAAACAGATACTTGCCCAACTCATCGAGCACCTGGTCGTACAGGTCCAGCGGCAATTTGCCCGCCTGTTCTTTTCCTTTTCGCGCGTGCGGCGCCGTTTCGCGCACGCATAATGGGCAACGCAAATTGCAATAATAGAGAGGCTCAACCACCATGATGTAGGGGCGTACGCTCACGTCGCTGACATGTCGGCGGTAGGCCCACTCGGTGCGAAAGGCATTGACCACTTTTCGTGGCGTGCCATAGCGCAGCACCGATCGCGCATCGACGCGCCAAAGCCTGCCGTACTTGGTGATTTGCCGACCCATTGTCACTCCGAAGGATGCGAGCCTTGGACGATCATCTTATCACAGGGCGGAAATCTCCCGAAATCGATCCTTCAAATCGGTATAGAGCTTGTCGTAGACGGTGAAATAACGGTCGTAAAAGCCGGACTGCTTCTTATTGGGATTGATCTTCTTGGTTTGCTTGATGCAGGCCTTGCAAGCCTGTTCGACGCTGCTCCAGGTTCCGGTTCCGACGCCCGCCAGAAGCGCCACGCCATAGGCCGGTCCTTCTGAGGCATTGGTCAGAACGACCGGCAGGCGATAGATGTCGGCCTGAAGTTGCCGCCAGAATTCGCTGCGGGCGCCGCCACCGCTGGCGCGGATTTGTGTGATGGGGATACCCATCTGTTGAATGATCTCCAGGGCATCGCGCATGCCGAAGGTGATGCCTTCCATGAGCGAGCGGATGAGCATGTCGCGCGTCGTCCGGCTCGTGATGCCGATCCATCCGCCTCGGGCGCAAGGATCGGGGTGCGGGCAGCGCTCGCCGGTCAGATAAGGGAGGAAGAACAATCCCTCCGCCCCCGCAGGGGCCTGTTTCGCATGACTCACCAGCAACTCATACGGATCGACGCCCTTGCGCTTGGCGGCCAGCATTTCCTCGGCCCCAAGCTGATTTCGTAGCCACTGGAAGCTGCCGCCGGCCGACAGCATGCAGCCAAATACGCACCATTTGCCCGGCACCGCATGACACATCGTGTGAACCCGTCCGCGCGGATCGCGCGTGGGCGAGTCGCTGTGCGCGAAGACTACGCCGCTGGTTCCCAAAGTCGCGCTGACGATGCCGGACGTGACGATGCCGTTGCCCACCGCGCCGGCCGCCTGGTCTCCCGCGCCACCGACGACGGGCGTGCCTTCTTTCAGGCCCAGTGCCGCGGCACCTTGCTTGTGTAGGGTCCCAGTTACCTCCGGCGACTCATACAGACGGGGAAGCAGAGCCGAATCGATCTCCAGCAACCCAAGCAGCTTCTGCGACCAAGCTCGGTTCACCACATCCAGCAGCAGCGTCCCGCTGGCGTCGCTGACTTCCGTGGCATAGTCGCCGGTCATGCAGTAGCGGATGTAATCCTTGGGCAGCAGGATATGGCGGGTCTTTGCGTAGACCTTCGGCTCGTTTTCGCGCACCCAGAGGATCTTCGGAGCTGTGAAGCCGGTAAGAGCCGGGTTGGCTACCAGATCGATCAGCGCCTCGCGCCCGCCGGCTTTGGATTCAATCTCTTCACATTGGCTGGCGGTGCGCTGGTCGTTCCACAGCAGGGCGGGTCGAAGGGGCTCCGGCCCATCACCCAGAAACACGCTGCCATGCATCTGGCCGGATAGGCCGACCGCCTTCACCTGGTCGCCTTTAACCTTCGCCTTCTTCAAGACGGCTTTGGTTGCCTTGCAGGAGGCTGACCACCAGTCCTTCGGGTTCTGTTCCGACCAGCCGGGCTTGGGCGAAGAGATGGGATGTTCGCTCATCGCTGACGCGAGGACTTTGCCTTTTTCGTCGCAGATGAGGGTTTTGGTGCCGCTGGTTCCGATGTCGATGCCGAGCAGATAAGCCATAGGGCTGACATTCTGCCGGGTGGTTTTGCGGACGCAAGGAGCGCGAGGGTCCCCCCTGCACAGACGCTCCTTCCCCCGCTCCGGTTAGCCGCGACGCGAAGCGGAGCGCTTTCCCATAGCGCTCGGGGAAGCGCTCCGCTAGCGCGTCGCGGCGAACCTTGGCTTCCGATGTTGGTCGTCGTGGGATGCATTGCTGGACATCGGTGCTGCGGGTCCTAAACTCCCGCGGTCATGTTGAATTTGGATGAATTTGAAGCTGTCCTGTTGGACTTGGACGGGACGATCTATCACGAAGAGCACCCGCTGGCAGGCGCCGTCGAGCTGATTCACCGCCTGCAGCGGGAGAATCGCAAGTATGCCTGCCTGACCAACAGCACCAGCAGCGCCGAGCGCCTGTCGGCCCGGCTGCAGCGCATGGGGGTCGATCTGGACCCGGCTCACATCTATACCGCGGCTGCCGCCTCCTGCGACTACGTTCTGGAAACGTACGGACAAAGTGGAAAGCCGCGCGTCTTCAATCTTGCTACCGAAGGCGTGCATGACATCCTCGATGGCAAAGTCCACTGGGTACAGGGCGAAGACGAAATGTGTGATGCCGTAATTTGCGGCGTTCCCTTGAGCGTATATGCCACCGAAGAGCGCCGCTTTCCCGCCATGCATTTGCTTCGAAAAGGGGCCGCCCTGATCGCGATCTGCGCCGACCGAGTCTACCCCAGCCCGCGCGGCCTGGAGTTTGGCGTGGGCGCATTTGCCGCAATGTTTGCCTACGCCGCAAATGTTACCCCGATTTACTGCGGCAAGCCGGAGCGGCTCTTTTTTCACGAGTTGTGCCATCGCATGGACGTCGCGCCGGAGAAGTGCGTCCTGCTCGGCGACAATCTCGAAAGCGATATCGCGGGAGCGAAGAAGGTGGGGATGAAGACGGTCCTGGTCCTGACAGGCGTCAGCCGGCGCGAGGATGCCGAGCGCCTTCCCATCGAATCCCACCCCGATTGGATCGTGGACGATCTGACCGAAATTGGCTGAGTTGTATCGTACCGATCTGCCACGCCGTCGTATCGACCTGTGGACATGTCTTAGCTCTCTTCTGCCCCATACCTCCGCGCCACCGATACGGTCCCCGCAAAGTACGACCTGCCGAAATCGGGCGGCCTGCAAAGTGTCGGTATTCGGTTTGTTCCACCTTCGACATTCGGTATGCTCGCGGCGCTCTTTAACACTGCAAAGAGGGAATAGACGGTGCCGGCGTCAAACATTTGAGGCAAATGGAGAGCTTGGGAAGACACCCCATCGATCTCCATGCACATGTGCAAATTTTTGGCTCTTGTCAAAATCCTGTAAAAGGTCTATTCAATCCGGAAGTGCCGGGGAGCAATTCGACGCGTTTGGGATGCTAGAAGTACGGGAGTTTTGCCGCGGCATTACATTTGTATGAAGCTCGTCCGAAGGAGAGATCGGTCAAGCTTCTTTCAGTCGCGCAGGCCATCTGCCAAACACCTCTCAGTTAATCGTCTGGCTTGACCGTGGGGCAGAGCAAATGAGCCATCAAATGACCGCCGCGCGACGAGGGAAGGGTTTCCATGTATCGGTTGTCTACGCGCGCTGCCGGGACCAGGTCCCCGCATGCGGCGCGGTTGCTGGGGAAAATACTCAGTCCTGAGCTGACACAGCGCATCGTCCGGCGGGAATGCGCCCGCATCGATCGCCATGGCGGTGAGCTGTCGCTGGTCCTGTTCCGCATCTCCACCGGAGATCGGCGCAAAGACCTGGCGGCCTGTCGCCTGGCGCGAACGATCCTTCTTCGTGCCCGCGAGACCGACGAAGTCGGATGGTTCGGCGAGCATTTCATCGCCGCGCTGCTCCCTGATACGTCCTCGGCCGGCGCGAGGGCCTTTGCCGATGGCGTCGCCCATCGGCTGGCTCATCGCGTTCCGCGCCCGCTGACCCTGATCTTCACCTATCCCAAAGCCTGGATGGCCGGCCCTTTGCCGGCGGGGCGGTTTGGCGAACTCAATTCCGCGGAAACGCTGGATGTCACCGCTGTTCTCCAGGCGGTGAATCTTGACTTGAATCGTCATTCAAATGGCCATCCCAAAGGTTCGGGAACCAATGGCCGGCTGCTGTCCGATAGTGGCCGGCTCATTTATGAAGCCCCGGCACTGCCCCATCCTCCGTCCAACGGGAAAACCAATGGCCATTCAAATGGAAATGGAAATGGCCATGCCCAGTCCAGTGGGAACGGCAATGGCCATGCGAATGGAGTGGCCGTCGCTCAACCCCGGTTGCTCGAGGCAAAGCCGGAAGTAGAGACCTCATTGCCCAGCCTGAAAGTCCAACCTGGGCTCTCGGCTGAGGCTCTGGACGATCTTCTGATCATGCCCATGCCGCGATGGAAACGGCTGTGCGACATCGTCGGAGCCGCCGCGCTGCTCATCGTCACGGCTCCGCTCCTGCTGGTCGTGGCGATGCTGGTCAAGCTCAATTCGCGCGGCTCCGTGATCTTCACCCAACGTCGCGCGGGCCTCGGTGGAAAACCCTTCACGATCTACAAATTCCGCACGATGGTGGCTGATGCCGAAAGTCAGCAGCAAAAGCTCCGAAGCCAAAGCGAGCAGGATGGCCCGGCCTTTAAGCTGACCAACGACCCGCGCGTCACCTCCTTCGGCCGCTGGCTCCGCAAAAGCAGCATCGATGAGCTGCCGCAACTGTGGAACGTGATCAAAGGCGATATGTCTCTCGTCGGCCCGCGCCCGCTTCCGATGGACGAAAGCGACGCCTGCGAGCCTTGGCAGCGCCGCCGGCTGCATGTCACGCCCGGCCTGACCTGCATCTGGCAGGTCGAAGGGCGCTCGCGCGTCACCTTTGCCGAATGGGTCCGCATGGACGTGCGCTACATCCGCCGGCGCACGCTCTTCCAAGATTTTGTCATCCTGGTGCGCACTGTGCCGGCCGTGCTGTTTCGCAGGGGCGCACGATAGGGCGAAGGGGATTGCAAATGAAAATGGTCGACTACCCAACGTCGGCATCTGCGCCAGTTGTGGAAGATTCAGCGCGCACCGTTTCCAAAGTCCGCTGGCCCGCCAAGCGCAGCGTATTTGGCATTGGTATCAGTCCCACCTGTTACGACCAGGTTGTCGAAAACGTGATCGAGGCTGCGCAAATCGGTCAACCGGCCATCCTCGATTTCATGGCAGTTCACAGCCTGATCTGTGCCGCCAGCGACAAGGCCCACACGCGCCGGCTCAATGAATTTGATGTCGTGGCGCCCGATGGCCAGCCCGTCCGCTGGGCACTCAATTACTTCCATCGTCTGAATCTGACCGATCGCGTCTATGGCCCCGAATTAACCCGGCGCATCTGCGCCGCCGCGGCCGAGCAGGGCGTCAGCATCTATCTCTATGGCGGCCATCCCGATGTTCTTGAAAAACTTCGCGAGAAGCTTCGCGAGTTGTTCCCCACTTTGCGAATTGCTGGAGCTGAATCACCGCCATTCCGAGCGCTGACGGAAGCTGAAGACCAGGCCGTCGTCGATCGCATCAATGAGAGCGGCGCTGGCATCGTGCTGATTGGCCTGGGCGCTCCGAAGCAGGAAATCTTCGCCCACGAGCATCGCCATCGCATCAATGCGGTGCAGCTTTGCGTCGGCGCCGCCTTCGATTTTCACGCCGGCGCGAAAAAAATGGCCCCCGCCTGGATGCAACGCCGCGGCCTCGAATGGGTCTTCCGCCTGACCCAGGAGCCCGGCCGGCTCTGGAAACGCTACCTCGTCACCAATTCCCATTTCGTGCTGCTGTTCCTGCGCGATGCGATGCTGCTCCGTCGAACGAGCGCATCAGATTTTACCGCAGAGGACGCAGAGGAACGCGGAGGTTTGGGAGCTTGCTGACCACCCACTTCCGTGTTGCCTTTTAATGAAGCAGATTAACCACAGATTTGATTAAGGTCTTTCATTTGCAATTCCTCCGCGCCCCTCCGTTTCCTCCGCGGTTAACTCTCTTTCGAAATTGTTTCACCGCAGAGGAAACGGAGGAACGCGGAGGTTAGGAATCATGAATTGAAGATCCTCTACTCACCATTCGCCATTCTCAAGCCTCCTCCGCGGTCAGCTCTTTTTCGATGCACAACCGCGCCTACAATCGCCCCGTCCATGTTAAAAAGGCGGGACCATCGTGACCTCCCAGGAAATCTCCAGCTTCGTCAAAGACCGCATCCTCGCTAACAACCCCGAGCAAGCCTGGGTCTGGGACAATCTCCTGTTCCTCCACCTGGCCGGGTCGCGCCTGTATGGCACCTCCAGCGAATCCAGCGACTGGGACGTGCGCGGCGTCACCCTCGCCCCGAAGCGCTTCTGGGTCGGCGCACACACCTTCGAGCAGATGGAAATCCAACTCCCTGAATCGGGAATGGACATCGTCATCTACGATTTCCGCAAATGGCTGCACCTGACCGTCAACTGCAACCCCAACGTCATCGAAACGCTTTACGTCACGAGGCCAGAGCACATCCTGCATTCCCGCGAGCCTTGGCCGAGCTTAGTCCCGCGCATCAAGAAGCTGATCAGCCGGCGCGCTCACACCGGCTTCCATGGATATGCCACCAGTCAGCTCAAGAAGATGATGGTCAAGCAGGCCAACAAGACTGGCCGGCGCGAGATTGCCGACGCCTTTGGCTTCGATACGAAATTCGCCATGCATGGATTCCGATTGGCCGAGCAGGGTCGCGAATTGCTGCTGACGGGAGAGATTCAATTCCCCCGTCCCGATGCCGCCTGGCTTCGCGCCGTCCGCGACGGAAAAGTTTATGGACCGAATGAAGCCGACCGCTGCATCGCCGACTGGGAAGAAGCTGCATCGAAGCTCGACGCCGCGCTCGAGCAAAGCATCCTGCCCGCCAAGGCCGACATGGATGCGTATGACGATCTGCTGATCGAGGTGTTTGATCGGTGGGTAGCGGGGGTAGCGCAGCCCTGAAGGAGTCGCGCGTATACCCACTTTTAGCCGCTCCGCCTGCGGAGCGCGTCCAACGGCACCACTTGCAGTCGCACCTGAAGAGCGCCGGAGAGCGTGACAATCGATTCGAACAATCTCTCCTGCGCGACGCGGATCAGACGCGCCGCCGCAGGCTCCATGCAGCTAAAAATAATCAGAGCTCGACCAACATCGCCGCGACGAATGATCTCGCGATCATCAAGCCGACTCGGGATTTTCCAAAAGGCACCACCTTCAACTGATGGATTGGCATCCATTGACTGCGGCGGCTTTGTGTCGGCGGCGCAGCAGCAGGACGGTTGTCATGCCGAACACGACACCGGCTGCGGTGGCAATCAGCAGCGATTTCACGGGCTTGGCGCGAATCTTATCTTCGAAAGCGGTCTCGCAGGCACCGACCGCCTGCCGGCCGCGCGCGATGGTTTCCTTGGCGCGAAGTTCCGCCGCCTCAAATTTCGCGGCGACGTTGCCGACAACCTGGTGCGCCTTTTGAGACGTTTCCTCAACGACCTCCCGGACCTTCTGCCCCGCGAAGCGCGCCACACTGGACGCATGGCAGGTGTTATCGCCTGCGATTTCCTTTTGACCTGGATAAACCTGTTCCGTTTGCACAGCCATGACAGCTCCTTTCGAAAAGAATTGACAACAACCTACCTCATCGCGACCGCAAGCCAAATCGGGCTGGAGCCGCGCTTTGACGTAGGATTTATGTCTCCCCGATTCGCAGGATGAACCTGAATCGCCAATAAGGAATTCCCCGGTTGCCGATTGGGCTTGTTTCCCGATTTTCGCCGGATCGCGGCTGTTTTATCGTGGGCAACGTGGGATGTTCGCGAAGCTGGGCGGCGTGCAATTGGGCGCGCTTTTCGTCTCGCAGCTAAATGCTCGGCAGCCGGCGATTGCGAGGGTTCTTCCGGCCGGATGTCGCGGCTGGCATCACTCGTGTTTGCGCGATGTGACCCATAGCACCGCCGACTTCTGATCGCCAGGCGAACCCGAGCGCCTGGAAGGAGAGAAGCCGTGACAGCACAGCAAAAGCAAACCGTGGAGTTTGATCTGTCGGCGGAGGTCGATCTGCCGCTGCTGGCCGTCAACTATCCGGACGGGCGGTCGGTCGGCGTATACGAACTGGAGCGCGACCAGGATGCCGGCTGGCATACCGATCTGCAACTTACGCCCGGCTGCTACACCGCGCGCTATTACACGTCCACCGCCCGGCGGGTGTTGTATTTCGGACCCGCCTTCCCAAATGCCGGCGCCGCGACGATCGGCATCGAAGCGATGGATGGGCTTTTCGTTGTCCCCCCATTCTGCAACGGAGGCTGCGCCATGATCTGACCTCCTGCCCGTGGAAGCCGATAGCCGGTTCATCCCCACTGATCTGGCCGCGGCAAGAATCTCGTCGGCAAATGATGCTTAAACCCCAATAGTGGGCACCTCTGGTCAACGCGTTGGCTGAGAATTATGTCGTGATTTGTCTATGCTATTCTGGCACAGGATCGTAGGAAGGTAGTTGCGTGGACAGCGTTGCAACAGATTCCACATTATCCGAGCGGCCCAACGCGGGAGGACTCACCTCGACCGAGGTCGCCGGGCGATTGCGGCAATTTGGTTATAACGAATCGCTCCCAGACCGCGCGCACCCGCTACTGGCTTTGCTGGCCAGATTCTGGGGCCCGGTGCCATGGATGCTCGAACTAACCGTTGCGCTGGAATTGGCGCTTGGGCGCGCGGGCGAGGCGACAATCATGGGCGGCCTGCTTGTTTTCAATGCGGCGGTCGGCGCCTTGCAGGAAGGCCGCGCCCGCGGCGCGCTGCGGCTGCTGCGCCAGCGTCTGCGCGTTCGGGCGCGGGTGTTGCGGGACGGGACATGGCTGACATTGGACGCGCGGGAGCTGGTGCCGGGAGATCTCATCCACGTCCGCGTGGGCGATGTCGTTCCGGCCGACCTGCGGCTCATTTCGGGCCAGGTTCTGCTGGACCAGTCGGCCGTCACCGGCGAATCGCTCCCGGTGGATGCGGTCGCCGGCGCGGCAGCTTATGCAGGGACGATCGTTCGCCGAGGCGAGGCCAGCGCGCAGGTCACCGCGACCGGCGTTCAAACCGCGTTTGGAAAAACCGCAAAGCTCGTCGGTCAGGCGGAAAGCCCTGGACACCTTCAATCTTTTATCTTTTCGATCGTAAAATATCTCATCGCCATGGACATTGCTCTGGTAGTGGTGGTGATGGCCTATGCACTGGTCGCACGCATGCCGATGCGGGAGGCGCTTCCTTTCGCGCTGATGCTCCTGATTGCATCGGTGCCCGTCGCGCTGCCGGCGACATTCACTCTGGCGACGGCGCTGGGGGCAATTGAACTGGCGCGGCAGGGAGTTCTGGTCACGCGGCTGGCGGCGATCGAAGAGGCCGCGGCCATGGATGTTCTGTGCAGTGACAAGACTGGGACGATCACCGAAAACCGGTTGACCGTCGCCGCCTTGCATCCGGGTGCCGGGCGGGCGGAGGATGAGCTGTTGCGCGATGCCGCCCTCGCGTCGGACGCGTCGACGCAGGACCCGATCGATCTTGCGATTCTTGAGGCGGTTAAGTCTCGCGGGCTCCGGATCGACACCACGGCCCGGGAATTCATCCCGTTCGATCCGGCAACCAAACGATCGGAGGCCCGGATTTCCACCGATTCGCGGACGATTCGCCGCTTTGTCAAAGGTGCGCCGTCAGTGGTACTGGGCCTGTGCAGTTCGGGCGGAGAATGGGCACAACTGCAAACTCAGATCGCAAACTTGTCTGCCGATGGCGCGCGCGTGCTGGCGGTAGCCGAAGGAACTGAGGGCGCGCTGAAGTTCGTTGGCTTGGTGGCCCTCAGCGATCCGCCCCGCGAAGATTCAGTTCGACTCGTAAGGGACCTGCGCGAACTTGGCGTGCGCGTGGTGATGGTGACCGGCGATGGCCAGGCGACGGCATCGGCGGTGGCGGCGCGCGTCGGCATCGGCAGCCGCGTCTGTCCTGCTGGGCCAATCAAACAGCTCGGAACCGAAGCCGAAAAATATGACGTGTTTGCCGGGGTTCTTCCGGAGGATAAGTACGATCTCGTGCGCTCGTTTCAGACACAGGGACACACTACCGGAATGACGGGGGACGGGGTGAACGATGCGCCGGCGCTGAAGCAGGCGGAGGTTGGAATCGCCGTATCGAATGCCACCGACGTCGCCAAATCCGCGGCCAGCGTGGTACTGACCAACGCGGGTCTGCAAGACGTTGTTGCCGCCGTCCAGACCAGCCGCCGAATCTACCAGCGCATGCTGACCTACACGCTCAATAAGATCATTAAAACCTGTGAGATTTCCCTTTTTCTGAGCCTGGGACTGGTGTTGACCGGTACATTCGTTACAACGCCCACGCTGATTGTGCTGCTCCTGTTTACCAATGATTTTGTCACGATGTCGATTGCGACCGACCGTGTGACATTCTCCGCCCGGCCATCGCGCTGGCACGTGCGCGGACTCGTGTTGGCTGCCGTTGCAATGGCGGCCATGCTTCTGTTGCTCTCGTTTGCCATCCTATTTGCTGCCCGGCTCTGGTTACATCTTTCGACGTCACAGTTGCAGACGCTGGTGTTCGTGATGCTTGTCTTCAGCGGTCAGGGAACGGTTTACCTGGTGCGCGAGCGCCGCCACTTCTGGCGATCCAGACCCAGCGCCTGGATGGTCGCGGGCACCGCGTTCGACCTGGTGCTTGTCTGGACTCTGGCGACAAACGGCATACTCATGGCGCCAATTTCGGGGGAAGTTATTTCCGTCGTCTTCTGTCTGGTAGTGGTGTACCTGGCGTTACTCGACCCGGTGAAGGTGGCGCTTCTGCGGAGTACCTGATCAAGACAGCGAAATAGGTGGCGGCGACGCGAAGATACCTCCTTTTGCAACACGGGGGAGGAGGGGATTTAGATGAAGAGAGTGATGCAGCATTCGCAGCCGGTTTAGCTAAAGACTATTGACGTAGTCAATCGTCTCGCGCCAATCGGATAGCTCGAATACCTCGGGATCCACAGCTTTGATTTGCGATCGGAGATCCGGCGGGAGAGAGGCGCCGGCGCGCAGGTAAGGGTCCAGTAGCTGGAATGTACGGAGGAAGCGATCGAGGGAGGAATTGAAGATATATATTGTGCTTCCAGTTAGTTCGACATCGAGTCCACATACAAAGCCGTCGCTCTCTCTGATCGAAATCCACGGCGATGCTCCGCCGCCTTCGGCATAGTCGCACATGCCAAAAATCCGACAACCGTCCCATTCAGCAGGAACTGGACCGCCGACTATGTCTCGATCATCGACGTATCGAAGGCTGAATCGCTCAGGCGAGAAGTCAAAATCCAAAGTCATGTCGTCGATGATCCACCGCGCGCGTTTCGACAGGCCGGCGAGAATGCGGGCCTTCATTGTCGTCAGGTCCATTTGCACGTCGGCAGCATAACACCAAGAGTCGAGCGGCAGACAGTGCCGAGATTTACTTCACGTGCGGGACCTGAAGGGCCATGAACGTCGGGGTGTGCTAAAGGTGACGCAACTTCTATTGACCGCTTCGCGATCGTGAATAACGATTTGCCGCAGTCCCTGCAGCATTCATACGATCCACCAAATGGCAGACACTCCTCGCACGAATGATTTATCCATTACCCGCCGCGAGTTTGAAGATCGCTTTCGGCGCGCTCGATGGCTCATCCGAGGATGGTTTCTAATCTGGTTGGCGTCTTTCTTTCTCGGCCTGGCGTGGGTCTTCGGTCCGGTGGAATGGGGCGGTCTATGGTCGACCATCGCCGGGGTGATTCTTGTGTTCGTCTCGTTTCCCATTGCGTTCTATTATGGGCACCGCATCGAGAGGCGATTTGGGTTGGCATGTCCCTACTGCCATTCGGGTCTGTTAATCCTCAGGGGCCTTCGCCACGCGCATGATCCGTCAAATCCTTTCACGAACGGTGGATTCTGCAGCAGCTGCAAAAATCGCATCTTACGGGATGAATGAGGAGCAACGGTCGCCGTCAGGGAGGCGCTGTTTGCGAGAGCATCCAAATCCGCAGTCACTGAAAACCCCTGTCACTCGCATCCTTGTCCGCGTCCGGCTTCTGGATCACGGGAAATCCTGGGGAACGAAGCCTCGGAGGGTTCGCGGCCCTGCGCACGAACAACCAGATGCCGGGGATTGCCAGGAGAATCCCGAGGATCAGCGGCGAATCGAGCCCGATATCGCCTGTTACACTTGTGCCCAAGGGGGGCATGACAAGTTCGATGCCAACGGGGGTATGAACAATCGAAAAATAGCCTCCGTGGGTGAAACTAAGCGACACGTCGCCGACGAGTGGTAGAGCGACGACGATGGTTAGAAACAGAAGAAGCGATGCCGCCGCGCAGAGGCTGAAGATGGTCTGCCAGAATGAGCGCTTCATGGACCCGGGTTCATTTTAGCGAGCCGGCGGCTCATCGGCTGTGTTCCTGGTTCGCCATGGCCTCAATCCGCTGATGTTGCCGGATCGCAGCGATGAGCGCATCGGTTACTTGCTCTCTGGCCTGCCAGATTTGCTCGGTCGAAATTTGCTTTCGCGTCGGCTCATCCATCTGCCGCCACAATTGGTGGACGGCGGGGCCGTGTGGCTCGCCGCGGGAGCGATGAACTAACTCGCAGGCCCAGGTCCAGAGCACTAATTCGTGACGAACGCTCGGCTCCATGATCAATTCCCGCGCGCAGTCCCAGAAGCCCGGCGTGCTTTCATCCGCCAGGTAGGTGAGCGCGCGGTATTTCAGATGGGTGGCCTCGTCTTTTCGTTTGCGGACGAGCCCGCGCGGCACTTTGCGGGAAGACAAGCCGTCGCGGCCCGCGGCCTCATCGCGATTCCTCGTGATTCGGTAATCCTGCTCCCGAGTGTGAAGGCGCCTTTCGATGCGGAAGGAGGTCTGGAAGAAGCTGGCGAACAGCCGGGCGAATGCCTGGACCTCATCCGGCGACGGTCGCACGCGCGCGGGGAAGTCATGGATGTGCGCGGAGACCCAATCGACGCACGCGTCGGCTTTCTGAAGCACCGCTGCCGATTCGCTGGTGAGCATCTGGGGCCGCGCGTAGGAGATGTTGCTCAGCCAGATGAGCGCCTCGTAGGCGCGCTCGTGGAGCTCCAGCGCGGTTGCGATTTCTTCGCGAGTGATGGTCTGCATGCTCATGGTCAACACCCCAACCCTGCGGCGACAATCGGTGGAGAAACGATTCCGGTGCTCTGACGTTGAGCTACGCCTTTCGCGGCGGGACTCGCACCCGCAACCGCCAGGTTAGACCTCCTGACAAAATGGATCGCGCGGTAAGGCGCCGCGGATGGAGTCGATGGACAAGGAGCGACCACGAGCAGTATTGGAACGTAAATACGGCGAGGAGGAGCGACGCAGATCCATCGACTCCAGACGCAAGCCTTGCCCGCGAGGCATCTTGTCAGGGGGTCTTGACGTAGTTCCTCCGGCATTCGCCACATTCGGTTTGCTCGGATTCGAAATGCACTAAGGCATTAGGTGTACCAAGGCGATAAATTAATCAATTGATGCGGGTGTAAGTCTTGATGTGAAAAGCGATTGAAGATTGCTGATCGGTTCCGCAGAGCGCTCTGGCCGCAGGTTGGTCGCGGAGAGTTCTTATATTTTAGAATAGGAGGTTATATTTTTGGCGCAGCGATTAGACGACTCGCAATTCATGCGTGAATCTATCACTGGGGTGATTTTGCTTTCAGTTGCTCAAGCGCTGAACGAAGAATTGGCTTGAGCATCGAGTCATCACTCCTGGCCGGTCCGTTAAGGCTGCGCGACAGGGCACGGAAGACGCCGACGGGCGAATCAGCGAGCGGCTCGTTCAGCTTGTGGCGAAAGCAATGATTTTCTCCTTTTTGCTGCGGCCGGGGACGGCCGCACTCCAGAAGGGTCAGAGTTCCGAAATGCGTCAAGTCCGTGCAGGTTCCGGGAACTAAAGGCGCGGTCAACGGCTCGCAAGCGAGCCCGCTAGTGCGTCTGTGAGCGTTCGAGAACAGAGTGGTTCAAGTCCACTTCGGGCACACGTTCTCCGGCCCGTAACTGAAAGTAACTGCGACGCCGCGAGGCGTTCGTGGAGAGCAACTGGAGGT
>Ga0207695_10000669_pt1 | contig 67530 bp, 56 predicted proteins | sample KBSC54metaG_FD_184354 | JGI IMG/M metagenome (GOLD analysis project Ga0207695, IMG submission 184354) | Corn rhizosphere microbial communities from Kellogg Biological Station, Michigan, USA - KBS C5-4 metaG (SPAdes) (version 2) | ecosystem: Host-associated > Plants > Roots > Rhizosphere > Soil...
GCGCTCACGTGGGGATCGGGACTCTGCCTCTCGTCTGGTATGGCACTGAAGAGCAGAAGAAGCGGTATCTTCCGAAACTGGCCAGCGCGGAGTGGATCGGCGCTTACGCCCTTTCTGAGTCGACATCGGGTTCTGATGCCATGAACATCCGGACCCGGGCCACTCTCTCCGCCGACGGCACGACCTACACCCTGAACGGCGAGAAGATGTGGATCACCAACGGCGGCACCGCCGGCCTATACACCGTCTTCGCCAAGATCGATGGCGAGAAGTTCTCTGCGTTTTTAGTCGAGCGCGACACGCCGGGTCTGACGGTCGGCGAGGAGGAGCACAAGATGGGAATTCGTGGCTCGTCAACATGTCCACTTGTCCTTCAGGATTGCAAGGTTCCGGCGGCGAACCTTTTGGGCGAAGCCGGTAAAGGACATCACATCGCATTCAACGTTCTCAATATGGGGCGCTTGAAACTTGGCGTGGCCTGCATCGGCGGTGCCCGGCTTGCGATTGCCCACATGATCCGATACGCGAAAGAGCGAAAAGCCTTCGGGAAAGCCATCGCAGAGTTCGGTTTGGTACAGCGCAAGATTGCTGAATGTGCTACGCGCCTCTACGCGGCTGAGAGCATGACCTATCGCACGGTGGGCATGATCGATGCGAGCTTGGCGCAGTTGGGCGAAGAAGGCAATCGTTCTCCTCGGGAAGTGCAGAAGCGCATCGAGGAGTACGCGGTGGAGTGCTCCATTCTGAAGGTCTACGGTTCTGAGATGATGACGCTTGTCGCCGACGAGCTGGTCGCTACCATGGGCGGCTACGGATATGTCGAGGAATATCCGGCAGAGCGCTACTATCGCGATGCCCGCATCAATCGCATCTTCGAAGGCACAAACGAGATCAATCGGATGATCATCACTGGTTGGTTGATGAAGCGGGCGATGGCTGGGGAACTTCCACTGCTCAAGGCAATCAAGGCCCTCATGGATGAGGTGATGCAGCCGCCCTCATTCGACGGGGCCGAACAGTCCGACGAAACCTTGGCGCGCGAAGCTGAAATTCTCGCAAGCGTTAAGAAGATTGCGCTCTTCGCAGCGGGTGTTGCCAGCCAGCGCTACATGGCGGCATTGCAGGATCAGCAGGAGATCATGGCCGACCTGGCGGATATCATCTCGCAGGCATTCGCGCTGGAGTCGGCTCTGTTGCGCGCGCGCAAACTTGCCGCTTCAGGCAAGAGCAGTGCCGCAACCGCCGGTGCGATGACCGGACTGCTTGCCGACGAGAGCATGAACCTGGCTGAGCAGGCCTCCCGGCGCGTGCTGGCAGCTTCCGCAGAGGGTGACGAACTCCGCACCCAACTCGCAATTTTGCGCAGGCTCGCGCGATACGTCCCCGAGAACACGGTAAAGCTGAGCCGCACGATCGCGCAGCACTGCATTCGAGTTGAACGGTATCCCCTATCTCTGATCTAGAACGGGCCCAGAAGCTTAAGGGCAGGGGTACGCCCCCGCGATGTATCCCTCGAGCGCCTGGATGGTCTGCTCCTGGCCAGACATCACCCACTTCACCAGGTCTCCGATGGAGATCACGCCGACAATGGAGTCATTCTGGACGACCGGCAGATGGCGGAAGTCGTGCTGGGTCATCAACGTCATGCACTCGTCCACGGTATGTTTGGGGCTGACGGAGATCACCGGGCTGGTCATCAGCTGGCTGACGGTGGTTTCACGCGAAGTATGTCCCCCCAGGATTCCTTTGCGCGCGTAATCCCGTTCCGAGAAGATTCCGACCAGGCGATCGTTTTTGCACACCAGCAGAACCCCGATGTCGTACTTGGCAAGCATTTGCAGCGCCTCGTAGACAGATTGCTCGGGTTCAATGGAAAGCACCTTCCGCTCGGGTCGACACCCGAGCAGTACGCCAATCGTGTCGTTGATCTTCATCGGATTTCCTCCTGGGGAGGTACGAATGAGGGTCAATATAGTCCATTTAGATGACGACGGAAAAGCGGGAATTTCACGATGCCAGGCCCATTGATACGAATCGATTGCGGAAAAAAGGCGTCTAAATGCTGCTGCCGTTGGAATCAGAGCTGAAGTAGCTGGTTGCCAGCCGGAGCCGTAAAATAGGTATATGAGCCTGTTTTCCCTTGAATTTGAGGGAGTTCTGGCTCGGTAGCACATGGAGAGACTCTGATGCCCCTGTTCAAGACTTCGAATCCTGCCTTTGGTTCCAAAACGTTCCAGGACGCGGCCCAAGACACGGCAAGGTTCGGCGGCGCCCTTGATGTCGCAAACCGCATGACCCTGAACGGTACCGTGAATCGTACCGGAATCCTGCTGATCTGCGCCCTCGCAACGGCCAGCTACACCTGGTATAGCTTCATGCAGACCCGCGACCCCGCCAGTGTAGGCGGCTGGCTCATGCTGGGCGTCTTCGGCGGTTTCATCACCGCCATGATCACCATCTTCAAGATGAATTGGGCTCCCATCACCGCCCCGATCTACGCGCTGTTCGAAGGGTTGTTCCTCGGCGGAATATCGGCGTTCCTCGAATTGCGCTATCCCGGCATCGCCATCCAGGCTGTCGGCATCACCTTCGGCGTTCTGATGACGATGCTGGTGGTCTACGCCTCGGGCATGATCCGGGTCTCGAACAAGCTGCGCATCGGGATCATTGCGGCAACGGGCGGAATTGCCCTGTTCTACCTGATGGAGATGATCCTGGGCTTCTTCGGGATTAACTTCGTTGCTGTGAACGGCTCCGGTGCCATCGGCATCGGATTCAGCCTCTTTGTCTGCGCCATCGCTGCCTTCAACCTGTTGCTCAACTTCGATTTCATCGAGCAGGGCGTGAACTACGGCGCGCCGAAGTACATGGAGTGGTACGGCGCGTTTGGCATCATGGTCACGCTGGTTTGGCTGTATCTCGAAATCCTGCGGCTGCTCTCAAAACTGCGCAGCCGGAACTAAGTCCCCCTGGAAACAGGAACGGCAGCCTCAATCGGGCTGCCGTTGTTTCTTGGGACGTGGCTTATCGGGCGGCTCGGTCTGAAGCGCTGCCGATTATTTTCTGGGCGTGATCTACCTCGGGCAGATTTGCATCGGCTTTCGGCCATGCCTTCAGGAATGCGGCGTAAGCATCACGCGCACCAGTCGCGTCGCCCGCTGACTCCTTTGCAAGCGCAATTCCGTACAGGCCAAATCCGGAATTCGGCCGCTCTTCCAATGCTGCACGATAGGCCTCTTCGGCGCCTTTGAAGTCCTTCGCTTTGAGCAGTGCCGCCGCTTCGGTTTCCGCAACTGGCCGGATGTAGAACGGTGGCTCGTGGTAGCCGAGCTTCCTTTCTTCTCTTGCGGCGAGTTCGTATGTCTTTTTCGCGGCCCTGATCTTGCGACGCGCTGCTAACACCCCAGCCCTCAGCTCGATGGACTGGATGTTCAGGCACTTCAGGATCGGCTCAGGGAGAGCATCTGGTTCGACAGGCAGCATGGGCGGCTTCGCATTGTCCTTCTTCTCTTTGTTGCTTTCCGACTTCTTTAGCGCAGCCCGCATCTCCTTCATCTGCTTTAATCCGGCATCCATGCTGACCGAGTGCTCCTGTGCTGAGACTGCATCGCCCGCATCGAGCGCCTTCATCCCTTTCGCATAGTCGGTAAGCTCGGCGGCAAGGAACCGCAGATTCGCTGCCTTGTCGCCCTTGGGCAGATTGGCTTCGCTCAACATGGCGAGTACAGCATCCCAGTCCGCCACGCGCAGCGCGACCGGAAGGCGTTTGCTGATCCGCGACATCTGGTCGCGCGCCGACCATATGTACAGCGACGCCGAGAGCTGTCCGCGCGCGGCAGCGAGATGGTCTGACAATGCGTTGGCATCTGCAAGGCGGCCCTGCTCCATCAGATTGGCAATGGCGTACATCATGTTGTGCGCGTAATTCCAGTCGTCGTCGGGTCCCACGTGCTCTTCCCGCATGTAATGTTCGTCGGCGGCCGTTGACGCAGAAAACCAATGCTCTGCCTCCGCGTAGTTACCGACGCGGTAATAGATGTGCCCCGGCATGTGCACCATGTGGCCGGAAGTAGGAGCGAGGCTGGCCAGCAAAGCTGCGCTCTGGATCGCACGCTCCGGGTGGTTTCCGGGCTCGATCGCATGAATCCAGTAGTGATTGGTTGCGGAATCGTTGGGCACATCGTGCAGGATGCCTTCGAGCATATGGATAGCTTCCTGCTCGCCCTTCCTCGGCTCGTGCTTCTTGTCGTATCCGTCTTCGAGCGCCAGCGCGAGTGACAGCCGCGCCTGGGTGTCGTTTGGCTGCTTGCTCACCAGTTCGCGCAGAAGCGCGATCTCCTGCTTGTTCGCGCCGCGCTTCCCCTTGCCTGCGAATTCAATTTGCGCTGCTTCAATGTAGAGCCGCTCCGGCTCACTGACCTTTGCTTTCAGCTCCGAGGCCTTGTCGAGTGCCTGCTTAACATAGCTCTCCAGCTTCTTGTCTCGCGCCTGCTCAGCCTGCGCCAAACCCCACCAGCACATCGCGCAATTCGGATCCACGCGCACGCCCTGCTCAAACGCTTTCATCGACTCGTATTCCCAGAAGTCGTGGAGCAGATTCAGACCCTGGTCGAACCACGCCTGCGCTTCGGGAGTCGCCGCGATCGCAATGTGGGCGTTACCGATTCCCGACATGCGGACAGGCGTTGGGAGCTGCTCCGGCGGGGTGACCGGCAGCATGTCGCCCATGTCATGTCCGGCTGGCATCTGCTGAGCCGGGGCGCAAAGAACGAGTGAAGCCAATGCGATGAAAGAAAGGAACTGCAGATGCCACATCCGCAAGCGGCACTGCAGATCGAAAGGGAAGTGCATTGCCGCAATATACATCTTTGAGAGAACGGCGGACCACCCGGGAACCTAAACCGCATCTTGGGTGAGCCGGTTGAGATCGTCGATTCGCTTCTGGAGCTCATTTGCCCCTCGGCGATTGAGGAGCCAGATGGCCACAAAAACGATTGCAATGCAGCCAGCAACCACGATGAAAGCCACAACGGCTGCGCCGGTGTGAAACGGCCGGTCCGCGGCTTCCGTGACGCTCTTTGTGAATTGAAAAAGTCCGAGTAGAAACAGACCCATCCCCGGCAGTAAGGGAAGCAGGTACCATGACCAGACGGCTCTCAAGGCATCGCGCTGCCGTTCGAGTTCCGAGCGCTGAAACTCGACACAATTCCGCAGTCCCATTTCCACAGGTGCCGGACGCGCCGAAGCTTTTCGATGCAGTTGGTGAGCGACGTAAGCAGTACCCAAGATGAGAAGGACGCAGCCGAGGCGCAGCAGCAATGTGGGGAACACCCAGCCGTAGTACGCGAACACTGCAGTAACCAGCCCGGCGGCAGCATACTCACGCAGATTGCGCAACCTGATGGTTCGCTCGAACTTGCTCATTCCTCTGCGGAGGTCGTCCTGATTGAATCGTCGAGATTCATTGGAGCTCTGCTGCCATAAGTCGCACATCTTGGAAACAGAATCGTTCGTCATGATTCCTTTCTCCCTTGAAACCTGTTCGTGAGGATGTTCTTGATGCGGTGAATCCGGGTGGCGACGTTGCCTGCAGACATGCCCGTCACGTCTGCGATGCCTGTCGCATCGACGCCCTCCAGAAAGAGCAGAACGAGCTGCCGATCTGATGGCTTGAGTTCGCGTATGAGAGCCATGAGCCGATCGAGAGCAATGTTCCGTTCTGCTGAGTCCGCCGTATCGGCCTTCGCATCCGCTAAGTCGACATCTTCGATACTGATCAACATGCGCGATTTAGTACGGCGATCGTTCGCTACGTGCGAAGCCGCCACATTATGACCGACGCGATAGAGCCAGGTGCGAAGCGAGCAGCGGCCATCGAATCTTTCGAGACTCTGCCACAGCGCGAGGTGGATATCCTGCAGTAGATCGCCGCATTTGCCAGGATCAGCTTCATAGGCTCGTGCGAGACGATCCAGCGCGGCGCCATGCTCCCGGACCACCTCCGCGTATAGTTCTTCGCGGCTTGCCATCTGTGGAGATTTCCTTCTGTATAAGGTAGTCTCCGGCCGTGCTGGTTTCTTACAGATTGGGTGAAAGATTTCCGGGCGAGGGTTGAAAGGGCCGAGAAGAATCGGTGAGATATTTGAGCAACCTTCCACGCGAATGCGCGGAAGGTTGCTCTGTCTCCATCCGGAAGTACCGCTTAGGCGTGCGCGTGTTCTGGTGCGTGGACCAGTGCCTCGATCAATGCTTTGCTGAATGCCGGTATGTCATCGGGTTTTCTGCTGAAGATGAACTGCCCGTCGGTGACAACCGCCTGGTCCACCCAAGTGGCGCCCGCGTTTTTGATGTCTGTCTTAAGCGAGGGCCATGAGGTCACCGTCTTGCCGCGGATTGCGTCCGCTTCCACCAGCGTCCAGGGCCCGTGACAGATTGCAGCAATCGGCTTTCCGCTCGAAACGAACTGCCGTACGAAATTTACTGCCGCGGGCTCCATGCGAAGGTGATCAGGATTCATGACTCCGCCAGGTAACAGCAGCGCGTCGTAGTCGTGCGGATTCGCATCCGCGAGCGGCAGATCGACCTTGACGGCCTGCCCCCAGTCTTTCTTGTTCCAGCCTTTGATTTCTCCGCCTTTGGGTGCAATCACCACGGTTGTGGCACCCACGTTGTTCAGTGCCTTGCGCGGCTCGGTCAGCTCAACCTGTTCAAATCCATCCGTAGCCAGGATCGCGATCTTTTTTCCTCGCAACTCTGAAGACATGCTGCTCCTCCTGCTTTTTATCCGTTCGCTGTCACTAGGACGCCCCAAGCTAAGTACGGGTTGCGTGCAAGAGAGCCCCGATCCAGGGACCGGTGAACGTGAGTTTATGGCGAGGCAAACTGCTCGATCTACGTGGCATCTGAAGCCCTGTGCACGTAGGGAGGCTCCATTGTGAAGAGACGTGAATTTCTCGCCGGCTCTGCTGCTGCAGCAGCGTTGATGCAATCAAAACAAATCCGGGCAGAGCAGGCTGCGGTTGGCGGCCAGCAGCCGGCATCTACTCAAGCCAGTTCGCGAGAAGCCGCGGCCCGTATCCCCCGCGTTACTACTCCAGGAACGATGAAGGGTGAGATGCTCCATCGCGAGCTGGGCGCGACAGGCGAGCAGGTTTCCTTGATTGGTCTCGGCGGTTCGCACCTGGGCAAAGCCACGGTACAGGAGGACGAAGCCATTCGCCTTATTCACGAAGCGCTCGACCGCGGCATCAACTTCCTCGACAACTCCTGGGATTACAACGAGGGCCGCAGCGAAGAGCGTGTCGGCAAGGCGCTCTCGCAAGCCGGATATCGGCAGAAGGCATTCGTGATGACCAAGCTCGATGGCCGCACGAAAGAGGTCGCTACCGACCAGATTAACGACTCACTGCGACGACTCAAAGTCGATCACATCGATTTGCTCCAGCATCACGAGGTGATTCGCTTCGACGATCCCGACCGCATCTTCAATGAAGATGGAGCAATGGAAGCTGTTGTCGCGGCGAAGCAGGCCGGCAAGGTGCGTTTCATCGGCTTTACAGGTCACAAGGATCCGCACATCCACCTCTACATGCTCGAAGTGGCGCAGAAGCACGGCTTCCATTTCGATACAGTGCAGATGCCCATCAACATCATGGACGCGCATTTCCGCAGCTTCTCGCAGCTTGTCGTTCCAGAAGCAATCCGTCAGAAGATCGGCGTGCTGGGTATGAAGAGCTTCGGCAATGGAGTGATCCTGAAGAGCGGTGCCGTACAGCCAATGGACTGCCTCCACTACTCGCTCAACCTGCCGATCTCCGTGCTGATCACCGGCATCGATTCAAAGATGCTTCTCGACCAGGCCTTTGCCGCGGTCAAATCATTCCAGCCGATGGACGAGGCCGCCGTAGCTTCTCTGATCGGCAAAACAGAACAGGTTGCACTCAATGGCAAGTACGAGTTGTTCAAGACGACATCGCACTTCGACACCACCGCCCGGCATCCAGACTGGCTCGGTTCGGACAGCAAAGCGGTGCAGAAGCTTGAACCGCAACTACCTGGATAGGTACCTGAGCGCAGGCCTTTCGCAGCCTCAAGAAACGTGCAACTGATTCCGAGTGCCATCCATCGAACTCGGGATGGCTCTCAATGCAGAAGCGGTGGACAAGCCATTTAAAAAGCTTCGCAAGCTGCTGAAGGACTTTCCTGATCAGCCCGCCGCTGAAGATGTTCATGACATTCGTACGCACACGCGCCGCATCGAGGCGATTGTCGGAGCATTTCAGCTTCAAGGCAAGAAGGCAGGCAAGAGTCTCATAAAAGATCTCAAGCCCATTCGGAAAGCAGCGGGTCATGTCCGCGACATGGATGTGCTGACCGATCTCGCCGCATCTGTTGAGCCCAAGGGCGACACGGCTTGCAGGCTCAAGCTGATTCACTATCTCTCAGCGCGTCGGACCAAGCTAGCGACGAAGCTCGCGAAGAAGATAAGCGCCAACGGGCACCGGTTGCGCATGGGATTGAAAGACTGCGGAGCGCTCGCCGAGGAGGATGTTGGCCAGGCGAACCCCGTGAGAGCCAAAAAGAAAGTGAAACGAAAGAGCGGCGAGAAAGCTGCACGCTCCATGGCATTCTCACTTCAAATAGAGAAGGAAATGCGTGCGTGGCCCAGGTTGAATAAAGAGAATATTCATCCGTTCCGCCTCAAGGTAAAGGAACTTCGCTACACCCTGCAGCTTGGAGAAGCAGGCGATTCGAGACTGATCGATGCTCTAGGAGGCGTCAAAGATCAGATTGGGCTCTGGCACGACTGGAATGAGCTCGCAGGGGTGTCCGCACACGTGCTCGATCACGGCGCGAAGTGCCCGGTCGTTACCCGAATTCGCACTTGCGCGGAGGAGGAATTTCAAAAGGCGATTGAAGCCGCCGACGCTCTCCGCGCTCGGTATTTACTCGCGGATACTTCAAACAGATCCAGAAAAAAACCAGCGGCTCGACAGATCCAAACCGCCCTTGTCGAGGCCACTTCACGGCTCGCAAGCTGACAGAATCTGTGCCCCAAATCTGCGAGCTCTTGACCAGCAACCTGAAAATCGCATATCAGGTCGAGGTCCGCGTTGTTCACACCCTAAGACGAGAGCCTGCGTTCGAGTGTTCAGATATTTTTGTACAAAAAGTTCGGCCCGCCTCAATCGAGAAGCGGGCCTGATTTGGTGAAGCTGATTAGTCTGATGCCTGTAAGGTCATGCCTTGGCAGAAGTCAGTTGCCCAAGATCGGCAGCCATCTTTTCGGTTGAGAAGGCTTCAAGCAGATCGCCTTCCTTCAGGTCGCTGAAACCGCCGAGCCCGATACCGCACTCCATGCCGTTGGTCACTTCGCGAGCATCATCCTTGAATCGCTTCAGCGAGCCGATCTTGCCTTTGTATATCTGCTCGCCTCCGCGCATGACCTTCACTTCAGAGTCACGCCGAATGACGCCGTCCTGTACACGGCAGCCTGCGATAGTACCCACCTTCGGGATTCTGAAGACGTTCACCACCTCGGCGCGGCCCACGTAGTTTTCCTTGAATGTGGGCTCGAGCAGACCGAGCATGGCCAGTCGCATCTCGTCCTGCAATTCGTAGATGATTGAGTGCAGCCGGATATCCACGCCTTCCTGCTGCGCCAGTTCGGCTGCTTTGCGCTCTGGTCGCACATTGAAGCCGATGATGATGGCGTTCGAAGCAGTGGCCAGCAGCACGTCGCTTTCGGTGATCGAACCCACACCGGAGTGGATCACCTTCACGCGCACCTTCTCAGTCGACATGCGGACCAGCGAATCGGCAAGCACTTCCACCGAACCGGTTACGTCGCCCTTGATGATCAGCGGCAGATCCTTCACGCCGGCCTGACGGATCTGCTCTGCCAGTCCTTCAAGCGAAACACGCGAGCTCTTGGCAAGCTGGGCTTCGCGCTCCTTCATCTTGCGGTACTGCGCAATGCCCTTTGCCTTGTCGCGGTCCGCTACAACGAGGAACGTGTCGCCGGATTCGGGCATGGCTTCGAGACCAAGCACTTCGATCGGTGTTGAAGGGCCTGCTTCCTCCAGTGGACGTCCGCGATCGTCGAACATTGCACGAACTTTGCCGTACGTGTTGCCGACGATGTAGCTGTCGTTCAGATGCAGCGTTCCATCCTGCACCAGCACGGTTGCCACAGCGCCGCGACCACGATCGAGTTTGGCTTCGAGAACAGACCCGACAGCCTTGCGGCCCGGCGTTGCCTTGGGGGCCTTGATGTCGGAGACGAGGCAAATCATTTCCAGCAACAGATCGAGATTCAGCTTCTTCTTGGCCGATACCTCGACGAAGACTGTGCTGCCTTCGCCGCCGCCTGCCCACTCTTCAGGAATGAGGCCGCGATCCGCTAGCTGTTTCTTGACGCGATCCGGATTCGCCTCAGGCTTATCGATCTTGTTCACCGCGACGATGATGGGAACGTCGGCTGCTTTCGCGTGATCGATGGCTTCCATGGTCTGCGGCATCACGCCGTCATCCGCTGCGACGACAATGACCACAATATCCGTCACCTTCGCCCCGCGAGCACGCATACGCGTAAACGCTTCGTGGCCCGGAGTATCGAGGAAGACGATCTCACGGCCAGAAGCCGGAGAGCCTTCCTTCGTGAACCGAACCTTGTAGGCGCCGATGTGCTGCGTGATTCCGCCAGCCTCTCCCGCCGCAACATCGGTTTCGCGAATTGCGTCGAGCAGCGAAGTCTTGCCGTGATCGACGTGACCCATGACTGTGACCACGGGAGCACGGGGTGCCTCGACAAAGTCGACCTTTTCCGTGTCGAGAACTTCTTCGATGGCCTGATTCTCGAGCTCTTCTTCGTAGCTGATTACGGTTGCGGCTGCGCCGAATTTCGCTGCCACATCCTTGACCATCTCTGCATCCAGAGACTGGTTGACGGTGACGAAGACGCCACGCATGAGCAGGATTGCGATCAGGTCCTTGGCGCGGATTTCGAGCTTCTCCGCGAGGTCCTTTACGCTGATGCCTTCGGTCACAGTGATTTCACGCGTGATGGGAAGAGGCTCGTCGCTGAAGTTGGCTGCGCCACCAAAACGCGGAGGTGGCACAAAGCCCTTCATCGGGCCTTCCTTGGTCTTCGGATACTGCTGGCCACTGCGACGACCGCGATTATTCGAGGCACGCTGTGGGCGTGGAGCTTCTCCGGTCGGAGGAGCCCCACCGGGGCCTCCCGGACGCGGCGCGCCAAATCCACCTGGGCGCGGTCCACCAAATCCCGGCCTTGCACCAAACCCTGGACGGCCGCCCGGAGCGCCTGGGCCGCCAGGACCGGCGAAGCCGGTACGCGTTGGATGTTTCGGCCGTGGACCACCAGCGAACTGTCCCGGAGCACCCGGCGTGCGAGGCTGGAAACTACCAGGAGCCCCTGCCGGCCTGCGATCGAAGATCGGTCTGCCGCGCTGAAGTCCTCCGCCTTGTGGAGCGGCCGGCGGGGTTGCGCTTGCGGCGGCTACCGGAGGCGCTTTGTACACCGGACGCGGTCCCGTCTGCGGCATCACCACGCGACGCGGCGCAGGTGCTGGCAGCGCAGGAGCCTCTGGGGCCTTCGTTTCGGCTGCGCTGGGAGCGGCGGAAGCTGGAGTCTCAGGTTCCGCCGCGGGTGCTTCCTTGATGGGCGCAACAGGAGCAGCCGGTGTCGGCGGTGCAACGGTCCCAGTGGCCGCTGCCACCTCGGGTTTTTCAGGCGCAGAAATTGAAGGCGCGACAGGAGCAGTTGCAGCGGGTCTGGGGGCAACTACAACAGGCTTCGAAACTGCCGCCGGCTGCTCTGGCGCTGCTGGCTTGGGTTGTGTCGCCTGAGACGGAGGCACCGCTACGGGCGGCTTCACCACCACGTTCTGCGGAGGAACCACCGTCACGGCTGGACGCGGTGCTGCGGCACCCGCAGGCGCTTTGGCCACAACGGCTCCGGCAGGGGGCCTCGAGGCAATCGCCGGAGTCGACGGCGGAACAATCGCGGGTGCAGGCCTGGGTTGCGGCACAATCTTGCGTGGCTCTGGACGCGCAGGAGCAGTCGGCGGTGGCGCAGCAGCAACCGCCGGAGGTGTGGCCGGCTTGTCCGGAGCCTTCGCAGCGACGGGTGTTGCCGCCTTGCTCGGCGGAACATGACTCCTGCGAGCCTCTGCTTCCGACTCCTGCTTTTTTGCCAGAATGGCCTTCATCACGTCGCCGGGCTTGGAGACGTGCGAAAGATCGATTTTCGGTGTAATTGCCTGGGATGCGCGCGACGACGCAGAACCACCGTGGCCTGCGGGACGGGATCCATGCTGGAATTGCGCCCGAACCTTGTCAGCTTCGTGCCCTTCGATCGAACTCGAGTGTGTCTTGCCTTCAGCCAGACCGAGTTCCGCGAGGACGTCAAGTATCTGCCGGCTCTTGACTTCCAACTCGCGCGCGAGATCGTTAATTCGAACCTTGCTCATCCGCCTCTTTTCAGAATGTGCTGCCCAAAGCCCTTAGTCGCTCATAGCTACCTCATGGCATTGGAGGTTTGCGTTACCACCATTATCTCTTGAATGGCGTTGAAGAGCGCGACGCATTTATGCGCCGCCCTCTTCGTTATCTTCCGTATTCTCTTCATCCGATGCTGGAACATTGGCGACAGCGAGCTCTTCCGCGGTCTCTCCGCCGTCTTCCGCTTCTTCCAGCACCTCTTGCGAATTCTCAATCTCAGCTTCTGCGGATCCCGCGGCTGCCTCAGGTGTCTCGATCTCCGACTCTCCGTCAGAGACGTTTTCTGTATCCGCGGCAGCGGTCAACGCCGCAGGCTCATCGCTACCCTCAACCTCTGGAGCGCCCGCAACGCCAATCCCGCCCTCAACCGCCGGCGCTTCTTCACCTTCTTCAAAGTGCCCGAAGTAGTGGCGAACCGCCACGCTGATACGTTCCAGCGTCTTTTCGCCGATGCCCGGGATCTCCTCGAGCTGTTCTGGCGTCATATCGGCCAGGGACTCCACCGTCGTGATGCCGGCCGCAACCAGCTTCTCGATGATGCCCGCTCCGAGCTCTGTGACCTGTTCGATCGGAGTGGATGGGCCGCCGGTGAGCGCCTGCATCTGCTGCTCTACCTCCTGGCGCTTCTCCTCTTCGCTCTTAATGTCGATCTTCCAACCCAGCAGCTTGGCCGCGAGCCTTACGTTCTGCCCCTTCTTGCCAATCGCCAGCGAAAGCTGCGTATCATCCACAATCACTTCAAGCTGCTTGTCAGTCAGATCGGTGATTGAAACCCGGCTCACCTTGGCTGGCTGCAATGCCTTTTCGGCAAAAGTAGTGATCTCTTCCGAAAACTCAATGATGTCGATCTTCTCGCCGCGGAGCTCGCGAATGATCGACTGCACCCGCATGCCCTTCATACCGACGCAGGCGCCCACCGGGTCAACGTCCTTATCCCGGCTCTGCACAGCGATCTTGGTACGCTCTCCCGCTTCGCGGGCGATGGCACGGATGACAACGGTGTTGTCATAGATTTCCGGCACTTCCGATTGGAACAGGTTCTGAACAAGTTCCGGCGCTGCCCGCGACACAATCACCTGCGGGCCCTTCGCTGCACGGTCGACCTTCAGCAGAACTACGCGAACCCGCTCACCAATCGTGAACTGCTCCAGCCGCGACTGTTCGCGTTTCGGGCAGCGCGCTTCCGCCTTGCCCAAATCGAAAATGACGTCCTGTCCCTCCAGGCGCTTCACCGTTGCGTTCAAGACTTCCTTCTCACGATGTGCATATTCCTGGAAAACCGTGTCTCGTTCGGCCTCGCGTACCTTTTGGAAGATCACCTGTTTCGCAAGCTGCGCGGCGATCCGGCCCAGCGGCGTGGTGTCCTTGTACATCCGGATTTCACTGCCAACCTCCACGCCCGGCGCAAGCTCGTTGGCTTCTTCCAGGGTGATCTGGTTGACCGGATCTTCAAGTTCGTCGTCGTCGGTCACGACGGTCTTGTAAACGTAGGCTGTGATCTCGCCCGTGTCCTTGTTCAGTTCTCCGCGCATGTTCTCCTGCGTCTTGTAGTACTTGCGCGTCGCGAGAGCAATCGCCTCTTCCACGGCGCCAACTACGATCTCGGGCTCGATGCCCTTCTCGCGACTCAGGAGTTCGATACTTTGATACAAAGCGCTGGCCATACTCTTCTTACTCTCTCGATTCTTCCGGTGAACCAGCCCTGCGGCTGGTCGCATTCGTAAATTGTTGTTCAGGAGTTTCTCGGCGACTTCGTCCCTGCACTTGCGCTCGCTCGCGCCTATATTTCCGGGATCAGCTCCGCCTTCTCGATGTTTTCGAGAGGGATCTCCACCTTGTCCACGCCTGCTTTGCGGCTCTTGCTGTTCTGATGCATGGCCGCAAGATCAAGCATGATGATTTTGCCCGAGCCCGCCTCGAGACGGCCTCTCCAGTGCCGGTTGTTGCGTATGGGCTCGAATGTCTGCACTTTCACAAGGCACCCCGCAAAACGCTGAAACTCCTCCGCTTTTGACAACTTCCGATCCAGCCCCGGTGAACTCGCCTCCAGCGTGTATTCACCGCCCGGTATCAGATCCTCGACATCCAGCAGAACCCCGAAGTCGCGGCTGAACTCTTCGCAATCTTCATGCGTGACACCGGAAAGCTGTTCCACACTCAACTTGCCTTCCACCAACCGCTCGGGAAGCCCTTCTGCTCCTGCGGCAACTTGTGCCTTCAACTGCCTTCTGCCTTCCTCATTCTTCTCGAGAAAGACCCTCAGAACTCTTTCCTTAGCCGGTCCGGACAGCTCCACGTCCACTACATCCAATCCGTGTGAGCCAGCCACTCGCTGAGCGGCGCTTCGAATTTCATCCAGATTTGCAGCCATGATCCAAGCCGCCCTTATCTACTCAATTCACAGGAGTTCCCGGCCAATCTCGACGGCGGCATCCGGGCAAGTTTCGCACCAAATAAAAAGTGGGCTCTAAGCCCACTCATCTCTCCGCCAGCCGGCACACTCACAGCAAATCAGACGGACAAACTCGTTCGCTTAGCTAGAATACGGTGTTTTCTGTGGAAATTCAAACCGAACGAAGTTTTGGCAGCAAATCTTCGACCAGGTTGAGCCCTCAGGGCGGCCCAATGTGAACTGTGTCACAGCTTATCGCGACCAAGGGCCCTCTTGCCCTTAAGTTGTAAACCGTTTCAGCAACCCCGAAACTGCCCGATGTTCGATCCAAGGTAACGAGCATTTCTCTCCTGAAATCAGCAACTTGCATCCGTGGCACCCCTGAGGCAGGCGGTTACCACTATTGGGGTGCAGTAATCGCTTCTGGTTACCGGAATAATGACTGAGTTCAGTTATGCGGACTCTCCTGCAGCGTGTTTTCGTCGCCATTTTGTCGACGCTCGTTCTCGCCACTGCGGGCGCGCTCGGCGGGTATCTGCTGGGTCACGCGTACTCCCTCCGTCAGGCAGAGTCACGTCTGGACCAATATGCAAATCGCGTTCTGCTAGAGACGATAGCTTCCACCTCCGAATCGCGAGCCACGCTGGAGACGTTGAATGGCTCCCCCTATGCGTTCTGTTCGGACGCGGAGATCGAATATTTTCGCCAGCTGATCTTTCAGTCCCGGTTTCTGAAGGCAGCTGGCCGAATGCGCAACGGACGCATCGAATGCTCCACCACCTCAGGACGGAATCCGCTTGCAGCCCCTCAGTATTCACCCGTGATCGCGAGACAAGACGGCACACGAATCTATAAGAACCTGCCCCCGTTTCGGGTGGATGATCAGAGCGTCGTGGCTGTACAACTGGCGGACTCTTTCGTCGTCTACAACCCTTATAACTTCGCCTCACTCGCTGCACCTCCCATGCACTTTACCGCGACCGCGATTGATCTCCCCCGACACCAGTCGGGGCAGATGATCGGCGACGGCACCAAGCTTGCGGAGAACATCCTGATCCACGATGGAAAAGTGAAGGTCGGAGATACTCTCTACGCCACGCGCTGCTCAAAGACATCCGACAGCTGTTTGACGACATACATCTCCATGGCTGATGCGTTCGCCATCAACCGCGGGCATTCGCTTGTATTCATTGCCCTGGGTGGCGCCTTTGGAGCCCTCTCGGGATTGCTTTTTCCCATGCTCTACAGCCGCAACAAGAGCGTGGAGCAGCAACTCATCCGTGCCATTCGCGCCGATGCTCTTACCGTCGTCTACCAGCCGATCGTCGATCTCGCTACCGGCCACATCGTCGAAGCAGAGGCCCTGGTTCGCTGGACCGACGAGTATAAAAACGCTGTCAGCCCAGACGTCTTTGTGAAGATTGCCGAAGAGCGCGGATTCGTCGGAGAAATCACAAGGCTCGTGCTGCGTCACGCGCTTCGTGATTTTGGCGCGACTCTTCGCGCGCGCCCAACTTTCCGTGTCAACATCAACATCGCTGCCGCTGACCTGGCCGATAACGACTTCCTCCCGATGCTCGACAAGCAGCTTAGCGATGCTGAGGTTTCGCCTCGCAATCTGGGAGTCGAAATCACCGAAAGCTATACGGCACGTCAGCAGATCGCCCGCAACACTATCCTTCGCCTCCGCCAGAGAGGCCATTACGTTGCTATCGACGATTTCGGCACAGGCTACTCAAGCCTCGCTTATTTGCATGACCTTTCCGTCGATGCCATCAAGATCGACAAGGCCTTCACCAAAGCAATCGGAACAGATGCCGTCACGGTATCGATTCTTCCGCAGATTCTCACCATGGCGGAGACTCTCAAACTGCGGGTCGTGGTGGAAGGCATCGAGACGAAGCCGCAGGCTGACTATTTCGCCGCGAGCCATCAGGATATTCACGCACAAGGATGGCTCTTCGGCCGTCCTGTTCCTGCCCGCATCTTCCTTCAACTGCTCGATGAAGAAGAAGCCCGTGCCAGCAGGCAAGCTGAAGAAGAGTATCCCACGGGCGCCATCGTCGCCACTTTCTAGGTCACTCCTCTTACCTCCTGGTTCGCGCGAATCCTTGGCGCACAGCGGCGCAACGCGCAACAATATTCAAATGAAATTCTCCAGGGTTTCAGCGGTGGCCTGTTTTTTGTTCGCTGCGCTCTCCATTGCGCCCGCTCTCGAAAAGCAATCGGCGGCCGACTACCACGCTCGCCGAGTCGCGCTTGGCAACGAATTGCACGGAGGAGTAGCAATACTTTTCGCGGCTGAAGAGCCGGTGCTGGACTTCGATCCGTACCGTCAGGATTCCGACTTTTACTACCTCACGGGCTGGAACGAGCCCGGCGCCGCACTCCTGATTGTGGGTTCCGCGGCTGGATCAGATCATCCTGGCCAACCAGCACACGCGCGTGAGTACAAAGAGATTCTCTTTCTGCCAACGCGCAACCTGCGCATGGAGCAGTACACCGGGGCAAAGATGGATGCATCGACCCCCGGTGTGGCACATGCTACGGGCGTGGACAACGTGGAGCCGATGACGAACTTCGCGGTCGATCTCAACAAGCTGATCGGCGACGACCGGCGCCTCGCATTGAATGTCTGGACGCAGCCGCATGTCAAAGCTGCAGACTCTCTCCTGAACTTCACCGCCGCCACACTCGGAATCACCGCGCCTGAGCCGAAAGACGTGACGGCCCTGACCATGCCGCTGCGCGAAGTGAAGGATGCCGGCGAAATTGAACTCCTCAAGAAGGCCTCCTCCGCGTCGATAGCAGGCCAGCGCGCCATGATGAAGGCAGTCAAGCCAGGTGAGACCGAACGTGCAGTCGCCGGAGTGATGACCGCCTCCTGGTACCGGCAAGGCTGCGAGCGGCCTTCTTACGCTCCGATTGTAGGAACCGGCATCGACTCAACAATCCTTCACTACTCGGAGAATGTGCGCACCATTCAAGACGGCGATGTGGTCGTTGTCGATGCCGCCTGCGAGTACTCGATGTACGCATCCGATATCACGCGCACTGTTCCGGCCAACGGGCGCTTCACCCCGCGCCAGCGCGAGATCTACGACATTGTTCTTGGCGCGCAGAAGGCAGCCATCGACGCCTTCGTCGCGGGCAAATCAAAGATCAACGACTTCAGCCATAGCGACCCCGACACCCTCGATGCTGTTGCGTACAACTACATCAACACACACGGCAAGGATCTGCACGGCCAGCCGCTCGGCAAATACTGGCTGCACGGTCTCGGACACATGGTCGGCATCGACGTGCACGATCCCGCGCAATATCCAGCTGTGCTCAAGCCGGGCATGGTGTTCACCATCGAACCTGGCGTGTACATTCCCGAAGAAAAACTGGGCGTGCGCATCGAGTGCGACTTCCTGGTACTGCCAGACGGCAAGCTCCTCGACCTCGACGCAGACCTCCCGCACACCGCGGAGGAAGTGGAAGCCGCAATGCGGAAATGAGTTGCATGGACACCTTCGATCAATCGCTCTCTGATCAACTCGAACTCCTGAGCCGTGCTTTCTCTGATCAGCTGCTTGCCTGCCTTGAAGAATGCGCACACGGACGGCGGGGCCTGTTCTCCGATGTCGCCCTGATTGATGACGAAGAGAGCAATCGCGAATGGCCCGAAGCCGCGCGACTGCGCGAACTTGCTCAGGCATTGCAGAATGTTTTTGCACAATACGAGCAGCGCAACGCTCTCTGCGATGAGTTCCTCGACCTCTGTTCGATGCATGGCGAAAGCCATCCCGGCGAACCGCGCTTAGCTCGCATGTTTCTCTCGCGCATCGATCGTGGCGAAGTCGGCACTCCTACCGAGGAAACGCGAAAGCCATGGTGATACTGCGCGCATTTCTTGCGCTTGCCGCCGGCTTCGCGACCATGGCGGTTCTGGTCACACTTGTGACTGTACTGCTTCAGAGGCTCACGCCCGACTGGGCCGACAGCTCAGAAGCTCCAAAGCCCGGCTATATGTTCGTTAACCTGGGCTGCACTTTCCTGGCAGCGGCGGCGGGCGGCTACGTCACAGCCTGGATCGCGGAACACGATCCTCTCATTCACGTGCTCGCCCTGGCGATCACTGTGTTGCTTCTAGCCGCGCTCAGCGCGCTTCAGCAGCGAGGCAAGCTGCCCGTCTGGTACCTGCTTGCTTTGGTCGCCATTGCTCCGATCGGTGCGTTTGTCGGTGGCCTGATCCGTATGCGCGTGCTCGGCGTGCTCTGATCGTAGTCGACTTCAGTTCACAAAACAGGATCACAAAGAAAGACCGCCCGATCATTTTTGACCGGGCGGCTTATGGAATTCCAGAGAAGAAGTTTGTTTACCAGCGAAGGCCAAACGTGACTGGAATGATTTTCGTGTCAGCTCCTACGGTCGTGACGCCCAGGCCATTTGGCGTGAGCCCCTCAACGGCTGGCGACAACACGTCGAGGTAGCGTGCCTCGGCGAAGAACTTCATTCTGCCGTCGCCGTTCCAACCCGCGAATCGATGCTCGATGCCTCCTCCGATATTCCACCCCCCCTGGTTTGAAGAGAAGTGGCCAACCACGGCATTCTGTGTGACTCCATAGCAGAATCCGAAGTAGTCGCAGTAAATGCCTTGTTCCGGATCAGTGAAGTTCGTGACCTTTCTATAGAATCCTCCACCGCCAACCCCGTAGAACGTGAGAGCACTCTTGGGGTTGATCTCGTACATCGGGTCCAGTGTGAACGACCAGATCGTGTCGTAACCGCCAGTCGCTCCCGCTTCCGCAACGATTGCATCCGGCAGCTTGCTGTGGATGAATTGGTATTCCAGATTCATGCTGAAATGCTGGTCGAAGCGATATCCGGCGCCAACGGTGAAATTCCCGCCCCACGAAATGTAGGGAGAGGAATCTTCTGTCGGTGCGTTGAAGCCGCCCCCTACCTCAAAGGTCAGATGACTCCTGAGGCCGCCACTCCCGCCGCCGGGGCGCGAGCGATTGTCATACTGCCCACTGCCCGACCCGGCAGCAGATGGTGCCGAAGGCAATGCGGCATCACCCGGATTGGCGTCGGCAATCTCGACTGTGTTCGAGCTTGAATCCGTCGAAGAAGCCGCATTGGAACTCGAATAGGCTGCCGACCCGTCAGCAGCAGAAACAGCCTGGGCGCTCGCCGAGCCGAGTGCAAAGGCTAGGGCGCCACAAAGCATGGCGGTGTGCCCCATGAGCGACAGACAGCGAACTGAAGTCATTTCCTGTACCTCGCTAGTGATAAGTACGTTGTGAATGGGAGATGAAACGTCCCCGTAAGGACTTAGACTCCATTTCGACTTCAAAGTTGCTTGGTCTCCTAATATGACGAAAGGCCGGAACAGTCTCCGGCCTTTCGCTTCGATGAGACGAAAAAATCGTCTAAAACTAACCCTGGATGTCGAATTGCTCCGGATGCAGGGTTGCGTCGCTCTTGATGAGGATGTTTTTGCCCAGCAGATCCTCGAATTCTGTAATCCAGCTTCCGTTGTTTGACTTCAGAACCTTGACCGTGTCCGGATGAACCCGCAGCATCACGTCTGCCGATTCCAGATGCCGCTTCATTTTGCGCAACTCGATATAGATCTCGTTCGCCACCGTTGTCGGGCCCTTTACCATGCCCGTTGCCTGGCAGGTTGGGCAGGGAACTGACAATGTGCGCTCCAGCGATTGCTTCACGCGCTTGCGGGTGATCGCCACCAGACCAAAGTCGTTAAACTGCAGAACCTTGGTTGGTGCGCGATCGCTCTTCAAAGCCTCTTCGAGAGCAGCCATCACCTTGAACCGGTTCTTGCGCTCATCCATGTCGATGAAATCGATAACGATGATCCCACCCAGATCGCGCAACCTGATCTGGCGCACGATCTCCGGAATCGCATCAAGATTCGTCTTCAGGATGGTGTCTTCAAGCCGGGCCGTCTTTCCAACATACTTGCCGGTGTTGATGTCGATCGCTACCAGAGCTTCCGTCTGATTGATCACAATCGATCCACCAGATTTCAGCCAAACCTTTGAACGCAGCGCCTTCGAAATTTCATCCTGAATTCCGAAGTGTTCGAAGAGCGGTGTCTCCTTCGTGTACAACTTCACACGGCGTACCAGGCTCGGTGAGAAGCGATTGAGGAATCGCACGATGCGTTCGTAATCTGCTTCCGAGTCTACCCAGATCGACGAGAAGTTGCTGCTCACCTGATCGCGCAAAATGCGTTCGATGAGTGACAGATCGTGATAGATCAGCGCGGGCGACTTGGATCCTTCGGACCGCTGCTTGATCTCGTTCCACAGGTGGATCAGGAAGCGCAGATCGGCGCGGAGCTCCTCTTCCGAAGCGCCTTCTGCTGCGGTGCGAACGATGAATCCGCCCGACGCATCGCCACGCTCGTGGGTCAGAATCCTCTTGAGCCGCTGGCGCTCTTCATCCGAAGCAATCTTGCGGCTCACGCCAACATGCGAAACCGTAGGCATGAATACAAGGAACCGGCCCGGCAGCGCGATGTGGCTCGTGATGCGTGCGCCCTTCTTTGCGATGGGCTCCTTCGCGATCTGTACCAGGATCTCCTGGCCCGGCTTCAAGAGGTCGGAGATGATCGGAAGATCAGAAGTTTGAGCGGAACGACGCGACGGGCCACGCCGGTCGCCGGGACGATGTCCGCGATCGCCGCCGCGATCGCCACCGCGTTCTCCACGACCTCGTCTGCCGCGCCCACCACGTTCGCGGCGCTGGGGAGCATCTCCATTTCCTGCAGGCTGGCCTTCCGCAGCTGCTGGTTCCTCATCTTCTTCCGCTTCGTCCAGAACCTCTTCGCCGTTCTTTTCGTCGAGATCCATTTGGATCCGATGATCGAGGTGTGCCTCCTGCAGCATCTCGCCCAGCTCACCAGAGCGAATCTGCGTGTGGAGCTTCTCTTCCTCCTCGTAGTCGTCAAGGTCGTGTTCTTCGCCCTTGTGATGATGACGCGAAAGATCGTACTCCTCGCCCTCGATGATCTCTTCTTCAACGAGTCCGCTTCCGGGCGCAAACGCCGAGACAGACGGAATCGCTGAAGGCTTTGGATCTTCGACCGGGTGATTCGTAGGTTCGTGTCCCTCGGGCGGCTCTTCGTCCGATCTCTTCTTCTTGCCCCCAAGGCCGAAGAGCCGGAACTCCGCCGGAGGCAGAGGATCTACATGGTGCGAAGCACTGCGGTCACCTTCGTACTCTGAGCCATCTTTCTCGCCGTGATCGCTTCCGCTCAGCTCACTAGAGAACCCAACCTGCGGCTCTGACGTAGTTCCAAGCTCCGGCTCGACAGTGTGCCCCAATTCGGCGTCAGTCGCCGGTTCGCCTGCCGATGCATGGGACTCATATCCGCTGGAACCTGCTTCGAAAGTTTCCTCAACGATGTCATCATCGGGCGGAGCAGAAGTAGTCTCCGCGAACGATGGTTCCGGATTTTGTTGCTGGAAATCGTGAACCAGGTCCTGCTCTTCGATCTCGTCAGCCGAGCCGTTTTCGATCGCGGTTTCAGAGTTGGCAGCGAACTGTTCGATGGGGGCGCCGCGATGCCGCGAGAGGGATTCGCCCGGGAGCAATCCGCTTCCATCCCAGACAATGGGCGACTCGATAAGAGTCGCTGGCTTGTAGGTGGAAGCCGGACGAGGCGTTGCTGGTGTCTCCGCGGCCCTTGTCGTTTCGACCGGCGCACCACCGTACTTTGAAAGCGATTCGCCTGGCAGTACAAACTTCTCAGGTGCCCGCTCCGCACGGCCGCCGCGCGGTGCCGCAGCCGCTTGAATCTCTTCGGCAGCCCCCGGCTCCTCCGAAGTCGCCTGACTCACATTGGGATCGAGAAACTCTTCTGAAACTTCGACTGGAGCAGCCGCCACGTTGCTGCCGCCGCGCCCTCCGCGACGCCTGCGGCGTCCTCGCCAGCGCTTGGCGCCCGGATCTTCGGATTCATCGGCCGACTCTGTTCGATCAGAGCTCACAAACGGGGCCGCAGACTCGACCTCGGTAGATTCGATACTGCTTTCGACAGGTCGGGGCTCTCGCTGCTCACGCCCGCTGCCTCGCTGGCCGCGATCGCCGCGGTCGCTGTGGCGAACTTCGCGTGGAGCCTGGTTGCTGGTTGCTGCGGCCTTCTCAAGCTCGTCCGAGTCTTCTGACTCTTCGAGCTCCAGGAAGTCTGTGACGTAGAGGAACGCATCGCGTTCCAGTCCGATGTCGACGAATGCAGACTGCATGCCGGGGAGCACGCGGGTCACGCGTCCGTTGTAAATGGACCCCGCCAGGGTGTACTCGTTTTCGCGTTCGTAATAGATTTCCGCGAGCTGATCGTCTTCTAAAATCGCAAGCCGCGTCTCATGCGGCGTGCTGGAAATACAAATCTCTTTTGCCATCGTGCCTTTCCGCCCAGCGGACTTCGCCTGCTGGGGCAATCGGCAAGGTGATGGGTAGCTGCGCGCGGATGGGGAGGAGGTTGGGAACGTACTTGAGGGATGACCGATGTGAGACTCGCAAGCCGGAACCAGATCCAACGCCTGTCCTGCCGGGCGGCGCCGATCCTGTATCACCGTCCCAAGTTGCGAGTGTTTCGTTATCGTGATCCGGAAGCAGAGAGTTTGTGGCCTTCCGATCGGTTACGGCTGATTGCGATTGTCCATCGCGATCGCATAACCAAACCCATGCCAACCAGAGGATGGACATGAGCGGGGCCGTTAGACGCCAGAGTCCCGCGCGATCTGTCTTCATCGCTGGAACCATCCGGCTTGCCCGTCTCTGCGTGCTCATTGTGAACCCGATTCCTGCCCGGCGCTCAATCCACCTGGACCTCGCCGGATCTGGCATCCACCCTTTGTGCCGCTCTTCGCCTGTTGATCTGGCCGCGTCACGAGACCGGCTGGATTCGACAATTGCAAAGGCCCCGGCACCGGTGAGGATGCAGTAAGTACTTACAATCTTTTCTCTTGTGGCCCGGAACCTCCCGGTGATCCTCAAGAGGGTGTTACCCGTGAATCTTGCCTCCGGACCTTCCCTCCAACGCCGGATAACCTTGACGCCGGTGGACCGGAGCACCCAATCAGTTTACGAACCGGCGCATGCGGATGTTCATCACCACGCCTAGCGCCAGGAAGGTAAACAACACCGAGGACCCGCCGTAACTCATTAACGGTAAAGGGATTCCGGTGACTGGCATGAAGCCAATGACCATGCCTACGTTGACCGCAATCTGGAAGGTCAACACAGCCACGATCCCCATAATAATCAGGGACCCAGGCAGGTCGGCGGCTGTTTGAGCGTTCTGAATCAAACGCATCAATATGAGGAAGTATAGCAGCAGCACGAAGACAGCGCCCACGAACCCATGCTCCTCGCTGTAGGCCGCAAAGATGAAATCAGCATGCGGAATCGGGATGAATGCACCCTGGGTCTGTGTCCCCTTTTCCGCCCCCTTGCCCCAGATTCCCCCGGCTCCGACTGCAATTTTTGCCTGCAACACCTGGTAGCCGGCGCCCCGAGGATCGTTATCCGGGTTGATGAACCCTGTGAGCCTCGCCTTTTGATAGGGCTTCAGCAGTTTTCCGCTGCTCCAGCCTCCGGCGATAAGGACGATCGCCGCAGCGACCAGAATGGATGCCTGCCTGAAGTTGATGCCTCCAAGGAACATTCCGATGACAAGCACCGGCACATAGGTCAGGGAGGTTCCCAGGTCAGGCTGTTTCAAGATCAGCAGCATCGGAATCCCGACCAGCGCAAAGCCTTTCCCAATCTCTTTCCATGTAAGATTGCGCGCACCGAGGTTGGCGAAGTACCTCGCCACGGCGAGAATCATCACCAGTTTCATCCACTCCGATGGCTGGAACAGTCCCAGCGGCCCCAGCTTGATCCAGCGCCTGGCTCCCAGAGCCTTATGACCGATCCCCGGGATGAGCACCAGCATCAGCGCAAATAGAAAGAAGCCGTAGGCCCACGGAACGAAGTCGATTAGCTTGTGATAGTCGATCCTCGACAAGATGAACATCGCAATCACGCCGCCCGTAATCCAGTAGATCTGCTTGGTGTGGAACCCGACATACTTGGTGTGCAGTGTGGCCGAGTAGATCTCCAGTACAGACACAACACAAAGTGCCCCAACCAGCCCGAACAAGGTCCAGTCGAAATCGCGAAAGCTCATGAAACGGCGCATTTGGCTCATTGCGATCGCACCTGCGCCGGCCTTCCTGGGAGTGCGGGTTGAGCGGTCAACTTTGCCGATTCGCCCGGTGCTGATCCCGGCTTTCCGTTCTGAGCTGACTTTGCCGGAGTGCTCGCCGGCTTCGGGCCACTCTGCGCAACAGTGCGCGGCGAGGCGGAAGTCCCAGTCGCGGTCTTTGACGCCACTGCCGACTTGCCACCGCTGGCACCGGTCACGGACCCATTCGCTCCAACATAAAACTTCCCCGCCAGCATCTTTGTAGGCGGTTCACCTTGCGTGCCGGCTGCAGGATTCGGTGCTGTCCATACCGCTCCGACCTCCACCGGCTTGGGATTGGGTGCCTTCACCGGCATGAGGTTGTTCTGCAAACGACGCTGCTTCTCGACGTAAGCAGCCACGATGCGAGCACCAAGACGGGCCGGGAAGTAGCTGAATTCGCCATGCTCCCAGAGCACGGCGATCACCAGTTCAGGATTCCGCCGCGGTACCACGCCGACAAACCAGACATTCGGCAGCGTGTGGTGGCCCTTATTGGTCTTCCCCAAAGCCTCGTGGCTCATCACCTGGGCGGTGCCGGTCTTTCCGGCGAGATCGATTCCTTCCAGATGCGCCGATCCAGCCGTGTGGAAGTATCCCGGCTGAGTCACTTGCGCCATGCCGTCTGTAATGGTCTGCCAATTGTCCGGATCGATCGGGAGCGTTGCGTCACCCGTGCCCTCGAGACCTTCATACAGATCCTTGCGGAACTCTGCCGGCAATTGATCCGGCGCGACCACGTGCGGTCGAACCAGGTGCCCTTCCGATGCGATACCACCGATGATCCGCGCCAGTTGCAGCGGGGTCGCTGCTACGGCACCCTGTCCGATCGAAACGTCCAGGGTTTCATCCGGATACCAGCGGCGATGGTAGTTCTTCATCAGCCACCGCTGGCTTGGCATAAGGCCGGCCTGCTCGCCCGGCAGATCGATCCCCGTCTTCTGCCCGTATCCAAAGGCAGTCGCGTACTTCGAAATCCGGTCGATCCCGAGTTTGTCGCCAAGCTGGTAGTAGAACGTATCGCAGGAGAAGGGAATCGCGTTATGAATATCCACCGCGCCGTGCTTCTCGTCGCAGTGGTGGAAGTAACCGTACGGGCCCCACCCGCCCGCGCAGTTCACATGCATGTTCTGCGCGACACCTTCCTGCAATCCCGCGACGGACATCAATATCTTGAACGTCGAGCCCGGCGCGAGCTGTGCCTGGATCGCCTTGTTCATCAACGGGTGATCCGGATCGGTAATCAGCTTGTTCCACTCGGTGCGATCGATCTTTACTGCGAAAAGATTCGGATCGAAGCTCGGGCGCGACACCATCGCCAGAATTTCGCCGTTCCGCGGATCCATGGCCACGATCGCCCCGTTGCGATCGCCGAGCGCCAGTTCCGCAGCACGCTGAAGATCGTTATCGATGGTCAGCTTCAAATCCTGCCCCGGGACCGCATGCTGAATGCCCAGGAATCCCACCTCACGTCCGTGGCTGTCGACGATCACGTCTCGCGAACCATCCTGACCGCGCAGCACCTGGTCGTACATTTCCTCTACGCCGCCCTTCCCGACAACATCGCCGGGCTCGTACGCCGCGTACCGCGTCTGGTTCAGATCCTCTTCGCTGACCTCGCCCACATATCCGATCAGGTGCGACGCATAGCCGTCCCGTGGATACAGCCGCCGCTCACCTTCGATTGTTTCCAATTCGGGCAGCTCGTTCCGGTGCGCCTCAATGAATGCCTGCTCATCCGCAGTTACGTCTTCCTTGATAGGAATCGGCTGGTATCCCGGCGCCAGGCGGTATTTGTGCAGCGTAGCTTTCAGCTGCTCGAGATCGAGATGCAACCCGCGCGCAATCATTGGCAGGTCGGCATCCACATTCCGGTTCTGCTCGCGCACCAGGAAACAAGAAACAGAGGGATAATTATCGACCACCAGCCTGTTTTCGCGATCGAAGAGCTTGCCGCGTGGCGCAAGGATCGGCACCTTGCGGATGCGGTTCTGCTCGGCAAGCATCCTGAAGTTCTGCGCTCCCAGAATCTGCAGCCGCCAGAGCCCGGCAGAGAGTGCCAGAATCAGTGCAAGAATGGCGTACTGGACCACCGCGAGCTTGAGGGCGGGGAGCTTTTCGCCGCGTGTGACCTTGTCGTAAACCATGGGGAGCTACTACTAGGATACCTCTATCCTGAATTCTTCATGGATCCGGTTTTTGCCGCCAGCCCTGTTCTCCAGTGCGATGAACCAACGTACTCAATCGCGCTTGATGTTTCGCGAATCGCTAGTCGCGAATCTTTGTCCGATCGAGCAGAGGGAAGAGCACCAGAGCAATCACCGAATTGCCGATGGCCTTGTACAGCTCCGCCATCCAGTTCGTGTCCATTGACATCCCCAGCAGGAAACGAACAACAAAGAAGTACGTCGCGCTTCCCACCAGCGAAAGAACAAATGTCATGATCAGCCGGACGGCGTGGTTCTCTACGTTCACCAGGATCCCAATTGTGGCCGCCAGGTAGCCGACCAGCGTCTTTGCAATCCCATTAATTCCAATCGCGTGTCCCGTCAGGGCATCTTCAAAAATGCCCAGAACACCGCCCAGAAGCGATCCCTGAATCGGGTTCCGCCGGCTCAGCGCGAAGAACACCGTAATCACAAGCGGCAGGTCGAACCACGCGAATCGCCCCAATACCCGCGGCAGCCACGCTTGCAACACCACCGCTAATACAGGGACCAGCGCGTAGATGAGCGCAGGATACCGGTGTATTTCGAAATCGCGGCGTGCGTCTGCCGATAGCACCGACATGACTACCTATCCCCCTGCGGCGCTGGATTACTCTCGGCTGGTTTCGGCGTCCCCGGCTTTTTCGGCGCAGCCTGTCCGTTGTCCTGGCCCGAACTGGCGGGCGGGGCGGCGTTCGCAGGCGTGAACCTGTCCGGATGAATCGCCATCGGCGGCCGCGAAACCGGATTAGGGTTAGACGTGTCGTTGAGCGGCTGTTGGTCCGCCGGCAGATTCGGATCGATTAACCCCGGCAGTTTCTCCGCCATCCCTTCCGACGTCTTCTGCTTCTCTGCCTCGGCTCCCTTCAGAGCCTCGCTCGTCGCAATGTCCTGCTGCTGATCCGGCGCGAAACGGGGCTCCGTTGCCGTGATCACCAGAACCTCATCCAACTGATCGAGGTGCGCTGCCGGTTTCAGGATCACGTCCACAAATCCATCGCGCTCCGGATCGTTTACAACCTTCTCAACTACGCCAACAGGCAGTCCGCGTGGGAATATCTGGTCTCCGCCCGCCGTCAGCACCTTGTCGCCTGCCTTGATGCGCTGATCGCTGATGACGTCGACGATCTCAGGTCGGCCCTGCGAGTTGCCACGCAGAATTCCGCGGATTCGTGTCGACTCCATGATCACGCCCGCCCCGCTCGATTGATCGTTGATTGCCAGCACCTGCGCCGTGTGACCGAACACGTCGCGCACCTTGCCGACAATTCCGTCCGGCGTAATCACCGCCATGTCGCGGTCGATGCCGTCCTTCTTTCCCTTATTGATCGTGAATACCCGCGACTGCTCAGAACCGCTCGTTCCAATCACTTCGGCCGGCAGTGTCTTGTAGATATATTTCTGTTCGAAATTCAGCAGAGCCTGCAGGCGCTGCCCCTGCTTCGCATCTTCCAGGAGCGCCGCCTGTTCGAGCCGCAAGCGATCGATTGTCTTCTGCAGGTCTGAGTTTTCCTGTCGAGCATGCCGCAGGTCGAAGTAGTTGTTCCATATCCACGAAATGCCCGAGCCTGTGTTGTGCAGAACTTTTTCGGGCGGAGTCACGATGCCGTTGGCCCACAGCCGGATCAGGCGTACACCTTGGCCGTCGCCCTGCCCGCTGTTCACGCGCCGCACCTGCATGGCAAGACCCAGAATCTGCGCCACCAGCAACACCAGCAGCACCAGCAGATTCCGATATCGGACCACAAAAGACTCCATAAAGTCAGGAAACGAGGGGACGAGGGAACGAGGGGACAAGGACGTAAGGCGTGCTTGTGCTTCGTGTCACTTTAGGTCCTCTGCCTTTGATTTACGCTTCTTTCAATCATCTCAGAAAGTCAGTTCAAAAATGGGCCAATCGTTCAAAGATCTAGTCGTCTGGCAGCGCGCCGTTCAACTCTGTACGGACACTTATCGGCTGCCAGCATCATTCCCTGCCAGCGAACAGTTCGGACTCTCGAACCAGATGCGACGTGCTTCGGTCTCGATTGCAAGCAACATAGCCGAGGGTTGGGGCAGATCGACGAAAGGCGAATATCGTTTGTTTCTCGGACACGCACGCGGATCGAATTGCGAGCTGCAGACCCAGCTGATCATTGCGAACTCACTCGGCTTCGGCGATAAGGTTCAGCATGAGCAAATACAAAAGTCATCTGCAGATGTGAGCCGGATGCTAATTGCACTCATAAGCAGATTGAAGGAATGAGGGGCTGACTGTTTGATTTCTTGTCCCCTCGTTCCCTTGTTCCCTGCCTTAATCGATTTTGATTTTTCTCAGCAGCCTGAAATCCGACAGCATTTTGCCGGTGCCCAGCACTACCGAGGCCAGCGGATCGTCAGCCACCGAAACCGGCAGCCCCGTTTCCTCGCGGATCCGCTTGTCGAGATTCTTGATCAGCGCGCCGCCGCCCGTCAGCACAATGCCGCGGTCTGAAATGTCAGCCGACAACTCCGGAGGCGTCCGCTCTAACGCTACGCGAATCGCATTCATGATCACTGCGATGCACTCGCCCAGTGACTCGCGAATTTCGCTGTCGTCAATGGTGATCGTCTTTGGCACGCCCTCGATAAGGTTGCGCCCCTTGATCTCCATCGTCAGCGGTTTGTCCAGCGGATACGCCGATCCGATTTCGATCTTGATCTGCTCCGCCGTCCGCTCACCGATCAGCAGGTTGTACTTGCGCTTCAGGTAATTCGTGATCGACTCGTCCATCTGGTTGCCGGCCATGCGAACCGACCGCGAATAGACGATGCCCGAAAGCGAAATCACTGCGATGTCCGTGGTTCCGCCGCCGATATCGACCACCATGTTGCCGCCCGGCTCCGTAATCGGCAGACCGGCACCGATCGCCGCCACCATCGCCTGCTCCACCAGGTAAACTTCGCTGGCCTTCGCGCGATAGGCCGAGTCCTCGACCGCCCGCTTTTCCACCTGAGTGATTTCCGAAGGCACGCCGATCACGATACGTGGGTGCACCAGCATCTTGCGGTTGTGCGCCTTCTGGATGAAGTAGTTCAGCATCTTTTCGGTGACTTTGAAGTCCGCGATGACGCCGTCTTTCATTGGCTTAATGGCCACGATATTCCCAGGCGTGCGGCCCAGCATGTCCTTGGCTTCCTTGCCGACAGCCTCCACCTCACCGGTGTTTTTGTTGATCGCCACAATGGAGGGCTCATTGACCACGATGCCCTTGCCGGCGGCGTAGACCAGTGTGTTGGCGGTACCTAAATCAATGGCGAGATCGCTCGAAAACATGCTGAAGAGTGAGCGCAGGCCATGGGTCCGCGAAGTGCGCGAAGGATAACCGTTCTGGGACATTTAAAAAGTACTCTACCTCAAAAACATTGTACGGTGACTCTTCCATCGCATAACAAACACCGCTGGTAATAGGAAGCAGGGGGAGCATTTGTAAATACCCCGTTCGCACCAACCAGTTCATGAGAAGAGAGTGGAACCGCTACAGCGATTTTAGGGCAGCCTGTCTTGACATTCCGTGACTTGGGGAATCAGACATACCCCGCCCCTGTAGGCTAAAATCAGGAGTCTTTGAGGACCAAACTTCCGCTCAGTCGATCCGGCCACGCATAACTCTTCTCGACCGAGTTTGATAACTGATAACTGACAGCTGATAACTGTTCCCTGCCCCCTGAACTTTGAGCCCTGACTATGACCTACCCCACGTATCACAATCTGATCGGCGGTGAGTGGATGCCCGCTGCCAGCGGCAAAACCACCCTGAACGTCAACCCCGCAGACCACGACGACATCGTTGGCTCTTTCCCGTCCTCCGGTCCCGAAGACGTAGCCAGAGCCGTGGCCGCCGCAAAGAAGGCGTTCGCCACCTGGCGTCTCGTCCCCGCTCCCAAACGGGCCGAAATACTCGTCCGCGCCGGCATTCTCCTCCAGGAGCGGAAAGAGCAGTTCGCCCGCGACATGACCCGCGAGATGGGCAAGGTTCTGGCGGAAACCCGCGGCGACGTGCAGGAAGCCATCGACGAAGCCTTCTACGTTGCCGGCGAAGGCCGTCGCCTCTTCGGCCAGACTACCCCTTCCGAGCTCCAGAACAAGTTCGCCATGTCCATCCGCATGCCCGTCGGCGTCGTCGGCCTCATCACGCCGTGGAACTTCCCCATGGCCATCCCCAGCTGGAAGCTCTTCCCGGCCCTGGTCGGGGGCAATACCTGCGTCATCAAACCCGCCACGGACACGCCGCTCTCCACCTACAATCTCGTTCAGACTCTTGTCGACGCTGGTCTGCCCGATGGCGTGGTGAACATCGTCAGCGGCAGCGGAGGCTCGACCGGCAACGCCCTCATTGAACATCCAGACGTTCGCGCTATCAGTTTCACGGGATCGAGCGAGGTTGGGTCGCACGTCGCCCAACGCGCTGCGGCGACCTTCAAGCCGGTTTCCCTCGAAATGGGCGGGAAGAATGCCCAGATCGTCCTCGACGACGCCAACCTCGAGCTTGCCCTCGAAGGCGCGCTCTGGGGAGCCTTCGGAACCACCGGCCAGCGCTGCACCGCCACCAGCCGCATTCTGCTGCAAAAGGGAATCGCGAGGAAGTTCACCGACGAATTCGTCGCCCGGGCGAAAGCTCTCAAGATCGGCAATGGTCTCGACGGTTCCGTTCAGGTCGGCCCCCAGGTCAACAAGGGCCAGATCGAAACCTCAACGCAATACGTCGATATCGCCACGAAGGAAGGCGGCAAGCTCCTCTGCGGCGGTCATGCGCTCACCTCGGGCGACTACGCCAAAGGCACCTTCTTCGAGCCGACCATCTTTGGTGGCATCACGCCTTCGATGCGCCTGGCACGAGAAGAGGTCTTCGGCCCGGTCGTCGCCGTCCTCGAGTTCGACACCTTCGAGCAGGGAATAGAGATTGCCAACTCCATCGAGTACGGCCTCTCCAGCGCTCTCTATACGAAGGACCTGAACCGAGCCTTTGCCGCCATCCGAGACCTCGAAGCCGGTATCACCTACATCAACGCTCCCACTATCGGCGCAGAAGTCCACCTGCCCTTTGGCGGAGTGAAAGCCACTGGTAACGGCCACCGCGAAGGCAACGGCGCCATTGACTTCTTCACCACCTGGAAAGCCGTCTACGTCGACTACAGCGACAAACTCCAGCGCGCCCAGATCGACAACGCGGAGTAGGGATCGATTTCGCCAAGTAACTGAAGTGTATCGGGTGCCCAGGTCTCGTTCCGAGACCTGGGATCAATCGTCATAGTCGTCTTCTTCCTCTCGCGACCCAAACGAAACATGCCTCGGAATCAGCCGGTACTCGTATGCCTCCTGCTCCAGCCCCTCTCGAAAATCCGGATGCGCCAGCTCAATAATCCCCTTGGCTCGCTCCGCAACCGACTTCCCCTTCAGGTTCACCATTCCGAATTCCGTCACCAGGTACATCACATCTGACCGAGGCGTCGTTACGATATTGCCCGGTGTGAGGCTGAACACAATCCGGCTCTTGCGTTCACCGCGTTTCTCGTAGGTCGATGAAAGGCAGATGAACGACTTCCCGCACTTCGACGCATAAGCTCCGCGCACAAACTGCAACTGCCCGCCGGTCCCGCTCAGATGCCGCTGCCCGTCCGACTCCGATGCCACCTGTCCCTGCAGATCCACCTGCGTGGTGTTGTTGATCGACACAGCCTTGTCGTTCTGCATGATGATGTTCGGCGAATTGGTGTAATCCACCTGGTGGCAGTACATGTCCGGATTGCGATTCAGCGTCGCGTACAGGGCATGCGACCCCAGCGCAAACGTGTACGTCACCTTGCCCGGATCAAGCGTCTTGCGCGATCCCGTCACGCGTCCCGACCGGTAGAGCAGCCCAATTCCATCCGTCATCATCTCGGTATGAATTCCAAGATCTTTCACGCCCGCTTCCAGCAATAAGCTGCAAGCGGCATTCGGCATGCCGCCAATCCCGATTTGCAGGCAGCTGCCGTCCTCGATTTCAGCAGCAATGCGCCGCGCCACGGTGCAGTCGATCTCGTTCGGCTCGGGGTTAGGCAACTCCGCCCCCGGCTGATCATCGCCGTCGATCACGTAGTCCACATCGCGCAGGTGCACGCCGTTCTCTTTGCCGAAGCAGTACGGCATCTCGCGATTGGTCTCCACGATCACCATCTTCGAGCGTTCGATTGCCGCCCGAAGCCACAGATTCGTTGGACCGAAATTGAAATACCCGCCCTCGTCCATCGGACAGGTCTTGATCACGACAATATCCAGAGGCTCGAGAAAACGCCTGTAGTAGTCCGGCACTTCGCCCAGGTTCAGCGGCACATAATTGCAACGCCCTGCATCGTGTTTCCGGCGGTCGTAACCGGAAAAGTGCCAGCTGAACATGTGAAAGTGCCGGCCCTCCCGATCCTCTTCGATCACAGCGCGCGGCCGCATCGAAAGGCACGAACGAATCTTGACGTTCTCAAGTTCTTCTCTTCGCGCAGCCAATGCTTTGTCAAAAACGTCCGGCTGGCACAGCGCCGCCGAGTAGTCCAGCCACATCCCGGACTTGACCAGGCTTGCCGCTTGTTGTGGAGAGATCGATTCCGGCATGGTGACCACCTGAGGAAGGAGGCATTCACCTTCGCAAGGAGTCTACAACGAGCCATCAGCCCTTCGGCGCCGATTTCTGTTCCGCTTCCTTCACCTTCAGAATCTGATCCGCCGCAGGCTTGTCGATTCGCTGCACGATCCCGCTCGGCCACCGGATCTCGAGGTAGCTGATGCTGCTCTCCATTCCCAATCCAAAATGAACGCGCCGATCGCTCGAAGACATGAACCCCACGCTGGTCGTCACGTGGTTGTAGAGCCTTCGCCCCGACGCAGTCTCCAACTCAACCATCGCCCCGATCCCGTCGCGGTTGCTCTTCGTCCCTTCCAGATCCAGCAGGATCCAGTGATTCTTCACCACCACGTTGTTCATCAGGATGCGCGGCTTCTCATTCAGCGACGTCACCACCAGGTCCATGAATCCGTCATTATTCAGATCCACAAATGCCGATCCTCGCTGGTAACCCATATGCCCGAAGTCTGGCCCCATCTCCGCCGACACATCCGCCAGTGTCTTCCCGTCCACGTTTCGAAACATCGTGTCGTGCTGCTTCGCGTTAACTGTCAGGTCATCCACATCGCCATTTGCAGAGTAGAGATCCTTCCATCCGTCGTTGTCGAAATCCACAAATCCAACGCTCCACCCCGAAAGCCTCCGGCTCAGCGCACCCAGCTTCGAACTCCACGTCACATCTGTGAATGATTTCCCGCCTTCGTTCTTCAACAACCCGAACACCTGGCCCGACAAGTCGTTGTAAACCACGTCCGCCCACCCATCGTTGTCGAAGTCCTTCGCATCCGACCCCATGCCCGAAACGCTGTCGCCCTGCATGTTGTACGCAACGCCGAAGTCCAGCCCGCGTTCCTTGAACGTGCCATCCCTCTGATTCATGAACAGGAAATTCGGCTCCGTATCGTTCGCGACAAAGATGTCCATCCATCCATCGCTATCGTAGTCCGCGATGGAGATTCCCATGCCTTTTCCGAGCGCCTTCCCGATTCCGCTCGCCTCCGTCACATCCTCGAACTTCCCGCTTCCAAGATTCCGATACAGCCGCGACGCCACGCTCTTATACACCGTCGGCGTGCAATACTCCTCGTGCTGCGGATCGCGCAGGCACCGCTGATCCGCCTGCGGGGTCCACACGGTGTAATTCGTCACGAGAAGATCGAGCCGGCCATCGTTGTCATAGTCAAACCACGCTGCACCCACGCTCAGCAGATTCTCTGGCTTGCGATCCAGTCCCGACCCAGCCGTCACATCCGTAAACGTGCCGTCTCCGTTGTTGTGATAGAGAGCGTTCCTGCCCGCGTTGCAGATAAATATGTCGGAGTGGCCGTCATTGTCATAGTCCGCAACTGCCGCGCCGAAACAGAAGCCCAGCTCTGCACCGAGCAGCCCGGCCTTCTCCGTCACGTCGGTGAACGTCCCGTCGCGATTGTTCCGCAGGAGGCAGTTGTAGTATTCAGGCCCGCCCTTCTTCAGTTCCGGAAACTTCGCCCCGTTCGTGAAGAACAGATCCACCCACCCGTCGTTGTTGTAATCAATCGCAGCCACGCCGCCGCACATCGGCTGCGGAAAATACTTTCTGCCTGTGAAGTTGTTGTTGCTTCGGTAAGAGAAGCTCGATTTGCGGGAGACGTCGGTGAACCAACATCTTTGCGCGTCGGCTTGCTCACCATTGGCGTCCAGGAAGGCGAAGGCGCTTCCCAGGCGTGAACTGGCTGGCAGCATTCCCGCCACAGCGGCAAGCAGTTTTCTGCGCGATATCGAGGGCATTGGCTAGGATCGTAGCATCCGCCTCAAACCTGCCGGACCCCTCTGTGACAGCAGGACTTCAGTTCAAGCGCGCGTGCAGAACCGCTGATCCTCCCGGAGCTGTCAATGCGCAGTTTGCCTGCTGATCGCACCGATAGTGAACGAGCGTGTTGTTGTTGGCCCATGCCATCGCCGTAGTCGCACCCACCATCCTGTCGATCCGGAATGTTCGTCCCTGCGTCCACAGTTGTCCGCGCGCCGCGTCGTACTCAGTCGCTCGTTCATCTCCCTGGAAAACAAATCCAGTTTCCGGCCTGTTTGATGGCCGCTTTTTCGGATGTGATCCCGGGTCCAGCTCTCTTGCCTGAAGTGCCGCTGCAGCCGCGGCGGCTCTCGGGTCAAGCAAGCCCGCCTGCTCATCGAGCGACGGGAAATTCGTATTCATATCCCAGTAGCTGGCTTTCTGGTACTGGTCGGGGGAGCAGGGAAGCGATCCCTGCACGTTCACCGCCGACACCAGTCCGTCTGGCCCAATAGCGCTTTGGAAAACATCTTTTCCCTGTTCCCGCACTGCTGCGGTCGCCTGCATCTGCGTAATGGCGCTCTGCCGTGCTGCCTGGTATGCCGCATTGCGTTCGGCAACCGAGAGCTTCTTTCCGTTCGGGCCGACTGCGGACGGCACAGGTACCTGCACCTTTGCATTCTGCGCGTCGAAATGGAACGGAATCTCCTTGCCGCAGAGCGCGAAGCCCGTCGCATCCAGCAATCTCATGTTTACCGAAAGCGGCTGCGGCGGATTCGAAACTGCTTTCGAGAAGCCAGCTTGCCAGCGCTCCTCCATCGGTTCGATATGGAGTTGATAGACGAGCTTTCCGTTTTTCCGGTCGCCGTCCCAGCGTGTGTTCAGATGGCCGCGGAGTCCCGCGTTCGCCACAATGCCCGGTCCCATGTCGCCCGGAGGCGGTGTGTTGTCTTTCGGCTTGGTCGCGGTAAAGACAATGAAGATGGCAAACCCGATCATCAGCGCGAAACCACCAATCAGCCAGATCGGGAATTTCTTCTTCGGTGGTGGAGGCGGCTCTTCCAGCGACCGTTCAGCAGGATCGGTGAACTCGGGCACCTCCTGCTGATACTCGTAGTCGTCTTCTTCGTCCTCTTCCTCAATTTCCGGCTCAGCTACTGCGACAGGGGCAGTCACCGCAATGGGTGCCGCGGTTGTCGCCGGGGTAAGAACCGAACTCGTGCCCGCAACTGGCGAGGGCTGCGACTTCAGCATGGCTCTCAGTTCATCCGCGGTACCCTGATCGGTGGAAGCAGTGGTGGCCGCGGGTGGCGGAACCGGCTTGGCCAACGGAGGTGGTGGAGCGACGTGGCCGAGTTCGTCGTACCCTTCGTCGAACTCGTGTTGATCTGACTCAAACATAACGACGCCTTTCGCAGGCTTTCCTTACCGCAGAAACTCCAGTTGAGCTGAGGTCATCTGGAATTGTCCCACGTTGGTAACTCAGCGGCAAAGTACCGGCGTAACCCCACTCTACAGTGGTAATGGCAAGCTTTCAGCCAGTTACAAAGTGACTAGCTAGGTTCGCGCTTTCTAGAGCCGGCCACCATCCAGAACATCTCGCAGCGCAAAGCTCGTCTCCAGTCGCGTTACGCCAGGCAGCCGCGACAGCTCGTTCTGGTGAAGCCTTCCGTAGTCGTCAATACCGGCAACTCGCGCCACCAGCATGTAGTCATACTGGCCCGCCATCAAATGGCAGCTCACAATCTCCTTGCAATGCCGCACGGCTGTCTCGAACGCGCTCAGTACGGGAGCTGACTGCCTCTCCAGCGTCACGCGGATATAGACAGTCATCCGCTTTCCAAGTACCCGGTCGTCGATCATCGCCCGGTATCCTCGAATGACCCCCGCCGCTTCCAGGGACTGGATTCGCCGCGACGCCGCTGAAGGCGATAACCCTACCGCCTCGCCTACCTCGAAGTTCGTGGCGCGGCCATTCCTTTGCAGATAGCGCAAAATCGCTCCGTCGAGATCATCCAGATCGACAGCCTCAGCGTTCTTGGGCTTGATTGCAGACGATTCTTGCGCTTGATCCCCGGACGGTTCATCTTTTGTGCTCATGACAGCGTTTTAACACGATGTTTGCACACATTGGAACTGATTTACGCCGTAGGATGTCTTTCATCAGGAAATACGGCCGGAAACAAGGTATGAATGCAGCGCCGGATCAGCCCCTCCCCCATCTCTCCCGGGAATCCGGCGCACGCCGTTGCCACCCAGCCCTCCCCCAAACAATCCAACAATTTAGAGAATGGCTTTGTACCCGCGCAGGCCGGTGCAAATGAGCATCCGAAACACTGGAAGAGGAGCGACTTATGATCATCGGCGTACCCAAAGAGATTAAAGACAATGAGGCGCGCGTCGGTGTAACTCCGGCAGCTGTTCGAGCGCTTACCGAAGCGGGGCACAAGGTGCTCGTCGAGACCCATGCGGGCGAACTTTCCGGCTTCACCGACGATGACTACCAGAACGCTGGTGCCGAGATCGTTGGAGACCGCGGCTACGTCTGGGGTAAATCCGAAACGGTGGTCAAGGTGAAGGAGCCCATCGAGCCGGAGTACGCCTACTTTCGCGAAGGTCTCGTCCTATTCACCTACCTGCACCTTGCGCCAATTCCCGATCTGACCAACAGGCTTCTCCAAGCCAAGGTCACCGGAATTGCCTATGAAACCGTTCGCGACCGTCAGGGGACTCTTCCCTTGCTCACTCCTATGAGCGAGGTCGCCGGACGCATGAGTGTCCAGGTCGGCGCTGCTTATCTCGAAAAAGAACACGGTGGGCGCGGCATCCTTCTCGGCGGGGTCCCGGGCGTTCCTCCCGCGCACGTCACCATCATCGGTGGCGGCATCGTGGGAACCAACGCCGCAAAAATCGCCCTTGGTTTCGGCGCCAAGGTCACGCTAGTCGATCTCAACCTGAACCGTCTACGCGAACTCGACGACCTCTACCAGGGGCGCCTCTATACGCTGGCATCCAACAGCTACAACATCGCCAACGCCACACGCGAAGCCGATCTCGTAATCGGCGCGGTCCTTATTCCGGGTGCAACAGCGCCCAAACTCGTTACGCGGGCAATGGTCTCGCAAATGAAGAAGGGCGCAGTCATCGTCGACGTCGCGATTGACCAGGGTGGATGCGTCGAAACCGCCAAGCCCACCTCGCACTCCAATCCCAGCTATGTGGTCGATGGCGTTGTCCACTACTGCGTCACCAACATGCCGGGAGCCGTTCCGCATACCTCCACGCTGGCTCTCACCAACTCGACTTTCCCCTACCTCATGCGCATCGCGAACCTCGGCGCACGCGAAGCTCTCAAGAGGGACCCAGGCTTTGCCGAAGGCCTCAACACCTATCAAGGCAAGGTGACCTACCGAGGCGTAGCGGAAAGCCAGCAGCGCGAGTGGACCGCCGCATCAGATCTGCTCTCGTAGGTTCTCGGGTTGCCAGCCGGATCTCACCCTCCCATCCGGCTGGTCCCGCAGTCACCCTCAGTCCTAATCTCTCACTCGCTGGCTCGTCCGCTTGTCACCTCGTTCCCTTGTCCCCTTCTATAATCCCCCCATGCTCTTTGAAGGCGACTCCCGGCGTAGGTCGGTACTTTTTCTGGCCGCCGGCGTGTTGCTTTTTTTCGCGGTGCTCGGCGCCCTGAACGCCTTCAACACCTCCAACGTCCCATTCCTCAATCCCGAAACCTCCGGTGAGACGTTGGCCTTCACCGGCGTGACGGTCTTCGTCTTCCTCCTGTTGCTTGTCCTGCTTCTCCTACTGCTCCGTAACATCCTCAAAGTTTATGCAGACCAGAGCAGCACCGCGCTTGGCACGCGCCTGCGGACCCGCATGGTTGTCGGGGCAGCCCTGATTGCCGTCACTCCGGCAGTCTTCATGTTTCTGTTCAGCTTCCAGCTCATGAACCGTTCCATCGACCGCTGGTTCTCGCCGAACACGACGCAACTCCGCGAAGACTCTACCCGCGTGGTCCTCGAACTGGCGCAGTACGTCACCAGCAACGCTCGCGGCGAAGCGGAGTCCATCGCCGCCAGTGGTGCGCTCGAAGGCGATCCCGGAGCTCTACAAAAAGTATTCGCCTCACACCGGGTAACGCTTCAGGGCGGTTTCGTATTGGTCTTCGACCGGGACAAGCACGTCGAGGCAAGCTTCGGAGCGCCGCCGGAGAACAGCGCAGCCAGCCTCATTCCCTGGCTTCCTGAAAAGACCGGCGACACCCGGCTGCAATCCGCGATTCCATTGCAGGCGCCTCTTTCCGCAAGCATCCTGTCTTCCGCGCAGCGCAACGATGAGCCTGTGATTCGTATCTCTGGGCAGGACTACGCTCTGGGCAAAGCCAGCGCCGATTCCGGAAGGATTGTGATTGCCGCTCTGCCGATGCCTCAGGGGCTCAGCCAGACCACCGCCCGCATCCGCGCTGGGGCCACCGAGTATTGGAACCTCTTTCGCTCACGCCGCAGCATCCGCAACACCTTCTTCCTGATGCTGCTGCTCATTACGGTCGTCGTCTTCTTTTCGAGCGTATGGCTTGCGCTCTTTCTCTCAAAACAAATAACGCGCCCCGTCGAAGCACTCGCCGATGCCATGGACGAGATCGCCGCGGGAAAATACGATCACCGCGTTGCCCTGGTCTCGACCGGCGAAATGGCTGAACTCGTCCGCTCGTTCAACCACATGGCCGAGGACCTGGATGCCAGCCGCAAGCTCGCCGAAACTTCCTCCGCACAACTCACTGCCGCGAATCAGTCGATCGAAGAACGCCGGCGCGAACTCGAGATCATTCTCGAAACCATTCCGTCGGGCGTCGTTACCCTCGACTCCTCCGGCACAGTCCTCCAAGCCAATCGCGCGTTCGCAATGCTGATGAGCCAGGACGAGGATGCCCACTTGCGCGGCCAGAAGCTGGACACATTGCTGCCTACCGAAGTTCTCGACGAACTATCTCGCGTCATCCGCCGTGGGCAGCGCATGGGTGCCGCATCCACCGAACTCGAACTCCATTTGCGCGGCCGCAACGTTCATCTGGCCGTCACCAGCGCTCGTCTCGAACTCGCTAAGAAGCGCCCGGGTACCGTTCTCGTGGTGGAAGACACCTCCGAGTTGCTTCGTGCCCAGCGCCAGGTTGCGTGGAAAGAGGTGGCTCAGCGTGTTGCACACGAAATTAAAAACCCGCTCACGCCTATCGCGTTATCCGCCGAACGCATTGGCCGTCACCTCGATCGCAGTCAGCCTGACTCGCCTTCTGTCATTCGCAAATGTAGCGAGGTCATCCTCACATGCGTTGGAACCCTGCGTACTCTGGTGGATCAATTTTCAGCACTCGCGCAGTTTCCGGCACCACAACCGCGTACATGCGACATGAATCAGATCGTGGACGAGGCTCTGGCTCTGTTTGCCGGACGCCTTGAAGGAATCACCGTCCAACGGAATCTCGAGCCCGGCCTCCCTTCTGTTCTTGCCGATCACGACGCGATCCGCCGGGCGCTCGCCAACCTCATTGACAACGCAGCCGAAGCCATGCAGGGCAGCCTGCTTCGTGTACTCGGCGTAGAGACTTCGCTCAGTGAAGATGGCTCTGCCATCGAGGTTGAAGTCTCCGACACCGGCCACGGTCTCACGGCGGAAATTCGCGAGCGTCTCTTCCTTCCGTTCTACTCGACCAAGCACCGCGGTACCGGCCTCGGCCTCTCCATCGCTGCAAAGATTGTTCAGGAAGCCGGTGGCACCATTCGCGCCGAGAGCAACGCTCCCAAGGGCGCACGTTTCCTGATGCGCTTGCCCCTGATAGAACATGCCGACTCGTCCGGCCACGAAAACGGCTCTGTCACTCCCGTCAGCGAGGTGCGCTCTTGAATCACGTCCTGGTGGTGGACGACGAAGCAGAGATCCGTTCTTCCCTCGAAGAGATCCTTACCGAAGAGGGTTACTCGGTCGCGACAGCCGCAACTGCTGCTGAAGCCAAGGTGCTGATCGAAGACGCACCGTATGATGTTGTCCTTCTTGACATCTGGCTCCCAGATCGTGATGGCCTCGACGTCCTCGCAGATGTACACACCCTCGACGCTGAAAAGCGCCCGGAAGTCGTCATCATCTCCGGCCACGGCACCATCGAGGCCGCCGTGAAGGCGACAAAACTCGGCGCTTACGACTTCCTGGAAAAGCCGCTCTCGCTCGACCGCACCCTCATCGTGCTCAAGAACGCGATCGAGGCTCGCCGCCTGCGCAACGAGAATCTCGAATTTAAACGGCAGTTCAGCGTTAGCGCTGTCCTTACCGGCGAAAGCGTCCCAGTCAAGGCGCTGCGCCAGCAAATCCGCCTCATGGCTCCGACCAATGGCCGCGTCCTCATCTACGGCGAATCCGGCACGGGCAAAGAACTCATCGCCCGTGCAATTCACGCCGAGAGCCTGCGCCGCGATAGCATCTTCGTCGAGCTCAACTGTGCTGCAATCCCCGAAGATCACATCGAGTCCGAGCTCTTTGGCTATCGCCACGGTGCTCAACCCGGCGGTCCGCCCGAGCAGCGCGGAACCCTCGAACGCGCCGACGGTGGCTCCCTCTTCCTCGATGAAGTGGGCGACATGAGCCTCAAGACCCAGGCCAAGATGCTCAGCGCACTTGATGACCAGATGTTTACCCCAGTCGGCGGGTCACAGACGATTCGCGTCGACGTGCGCCTCATCGCCTCAACGAACAAGAATCTTGAAGAGGAGATTGCCAAGGGCAACTTTCGCGAAGACCTTTTCTACCGCCTCAACGTCGTCCCCTTCTTTGTGCCACCGCTTCGCGAGCGCAAACAGGATATACCCCTCCTCGCCCGCGAATTCCTGGCCGAATTCGGTCGCCAGTACGGCCGTCCTCGCATGGAAATCAGCGACGAAGCGCTCGGCGTCCTTCAGGAGTATCACTGGCCCGGAAACGTACGTGAGCTGAAAAATGTGATCGAGCGTGTCTTGATTCTCAATCCGCGCACGCTTCGCATCGAGCGCAAGCAGCTTCCGCCACTCACCCACAAAACCGCCGCGCGCGCTAAAGAGGACTTCTCCACTCTCCAGCAGGCCCGTGACGCTTACGAGCGCGACTACATCCTCAAAAAAATAGAGGAAGCCCGCAACAATGTCAGTCGCGCCGCCGAACTCCTCGGCCTTGAACGCAGTCACCTCTATCGCAAGATGAAGGCCCTCGGCATCAGCGTTCGCGAGTAGGCCTCAGGTTCAGCAGCGCCACCGAGTCCATTACGGATGCATCAAGGATGGGTTCACCGCGCGAGCGATGCGATGGTAGGTCTCAACAATCGGTTTCGTGTCGCCGGTCAGCGCTTGAACCAGATCGACGTCCGGAGGGTCGACGAGAGGAATTTTCCCCCTTGCCACCCAGCCAATGCCGGTCCACGGTGTTCCGGGTTTCCAGATCTGCGATCCAAAGTAAAGCCCGTAAAAGGGAATGGTGTTCTTGAGTGTGTTGCAGTCCATCATCTCCACCGAAAACGACCCAGCTGCGATATCGGGCAGCTGCTGGTATGGCGGTGGGCCGGCGTACTCTTGATCCTGCGTGTTCAGAGCCATCAGCGTGCCGTCATAGCTATCCCGTGTTTTAACCATTTCACCGGTGTACATGGTGGTCATCACGCTGTTCTTGTACATTCCTTCGGCGAACGTCATATAGTGACCCGCTGGGCCGGCCGGGATGATCGTCATTCGATATGCCACAACGCTGCCGCCATACCAGACACCTTCTGGAGTGCACTGGTTGCCCTTGCCTTGCTGAGCCATTGAAATTGCTCCTGATGCAATCAGAAATGTGCTCACGATCAAACGTCTCGAAACAGACATTGCAAACTCCTTTCGGATTCAAAATGCGGAGTGGTCTGTAGGGGGAAATTTGCAACAGCTCAGCAGAGTCTACAGACCTGCTATCGGGCCGCTACGGTGGGATTGCCGCACACAGTAGCACGAGCTGTCTGCGCTGTCTGTGACAAGCAGTCAATTTTCCAAGGGATGGGACTGGTCCACGCGTCCAAAGCACTAATTCGTCAGCCGTGCTTCACCAGCGTCGCTAGCATTTGGCACAATCAGTAGCGTAGGTGTCTGATGAACCGGGCATTTACGCTCCGATGGAGGGCTCAGGGAATGATCGACGCGCCGGTGATCGCAAAGGGAACTGATGAAATTCCTCTTCTGCCTGGAATGGCAAACCGTCATGGCCTGGTGGCAGGGGCAACAGGTACAGGCAAGACCGTGACGCTGCAGGTGATGGCCGAGGCCTTGAGCGCCATTGGGGTGCCTGTCTTTGCTGCCGACGTCAAGGGCGATCTCTCCGGCATCAGCCAGTCAGGAAAGAGCTCCACCAAACTCGACGAACGGCTGAAGCTCCTCGGCCTCGGCGACTGGCAATTTTCGGGCTGCCCTGTCGTCTTCTGGGACGTCTTCGGGAAACAGGGGCATCCCGTGCGCGCCACCGTGAGCGAGATGGGACCGCTGCTCCTGAGTCGCATCCTGAACCTGAATGACACTCAGACCGGCGTACTCACCCTTGTTTTCAAGATCGCCGACGATCAGGGGCTGCTCCTGCTCGATATGAAGGACCTTCAGGCGATGCTGCAGCACGTCGCCAACAGCGCCAAGGATTACCAGACTCAGTACGGAAATATCTCTGCCGCCAGCGTGGGCTCGATCCAACGCGGCCTGGTCGCTCTTCAGCAGCAGGGAGGCGACCAGTTCTTCGGGGAACCTGCGCTCAACATCGAAGACTTACTTCAGGTCGACAATCGTGGCCGTGGCGTCGTCAATATCCTTGCTGCCGACCAGTTGCTCCAGTCTCCGCAACTCTACGCGACATTCCTGCTCTGGCTGATGAGCGAGCTTTTCGAAAAACTTCCCGAAGTCGGCGACCCTGAGAAACCAAAGCTGGTCTTTTTCTTCGATGAGGCCCATCTGCTCTTCAATGATCTGCCGGCCGTTCTTCAATCGCGCATCGAGCAGGTGGTGCGACTCATTCGCTCGAAAGGCGTCGGTGTCTTCTTTGTTACCCAGAACCCGATTGACGTGCCCGAAACTGTGCTCGGCCAACTCGGCAATCGCGTGCAGCATGCGCTGCGGGCGTTCTCGCCACGCGACCAGAAAGCTGTGAAGTCCGCCGCGCAAACCTTCCGAGCCAATCCCAAGCTCGATGTTGAAGAAGTCATTACTCAACTCGGGGTCGGGGAGGGGCTGGTCTCGTTTCTCGATGAGAAGGGAATTCCGGGCATTGTCGAGCGCGCGATGATTTATCCGCCGCACAGCCAGATTGGACCCATCACTCCCGATCAACGCGCAGAGATCATCCGCAATTCCGTCGTTGCCGGTGTCTACGAACAGGAGGTCGATCGCGAATCTGCATACGAGAAGCTCAAGGGCAAGGTCGAGTCATCCGGAACGGCAACCAACGCACCCGCCGCCACAGTCCCTCAGCCGGTGGATACGCAGGCTCCTGCTGCAAGCACAAGCGGCTGGATGCAGGAGGCAGGAGCGGTCCTGGGCAACGTGCTCGGCAGCGGGACTAGCCGCCGCGAAACCGTGGCGCAAGCGATGGTGAAAAGCGCTGCGCGCTCCATTGGCAGCACCGTCGGCCGCCAGATCATTCGAGGTGTGTTGGGATCCCTGCTCGGCGGCAGTTCGCGAAGATAACTCCTACTGAATCGTGCCGGTATTCATGATCGCGTAGGCGCGCCGGTCTTGCTTCGTCTTCCGTCGATCGCCCGCGTTCACGCGTCGATCTCCACCATTGGCACGACGCTCCACCGCAACTTGTTGGGGATCGGCCACCCTGCGCCGCCGGTCGCCTCCGCCATTCTGCCGCCTGTCCAGCCACACCGTCTCTGAATTCGGCAGGATGATCGGCTTCTTGCCTCCGGCGGAACCGTTCCCATCCCTTGGCTCTCCGCCGTTCCGCCGTGACGCGGGCCCGGGGTTCATCCCGTTGCCATCGGTCAGCAGCTTGTTGAGCACCGGCAGATTGACGCGTTGCGATTCAATGTAATCGACACCCTCGGCCGTCAGGGAAAAGTCGGAGTTGTCCGCCCGGGTTACGTAGCCCTTTTTCGTCAGATACCAGGTCGTAAAGTCGAGATAGTCGCGCGGAAAGCCCATCCTACGTTCAATCTCCGCCAGCGAAACCTCAGGAAAGCGCGGATTCGACCGCCGTTTGTAGTACAGCACCGCCAGCAATGCGATTCGCCGGTTCTGCTCGCCCTCCATGCTGTCCAGAAAATCAATCGAGTTCGACAGCGGCGGCTCTTCCTTCGCGTCTCTACGACAGGCCGCATCATATTCCGCGCGGCGCGAAGGATTCGAAAGCGTGTCGTACGCCGCCTTCAGCATTCGAAACATCTCGGAATCACCCGACTCCGGATTATCCGGGTGCAGCCGCCCGGCGAGATACCGGTATACCCGGTGAATCGTCTCGGCATCGGCGTTCGGGCTGATCTGAAGGAACTCGTAGTAGTCGATCATGGCTGCGGTAGCTCGATCTTGCGCACTCCAGTCCTCAAAGCTGCTTCAATTGGCCTGTGGGATCGATGAATTGTAACAATGTTGTTTCCCCTAAGGAACACATCCTTTCGTAATCAAATTCGCGGGAATTGGTGCACACTACACTCGGGATTTTCCTTGTTCATTCCCGGACATCGGTTCACAAAATCGGCCAACTGGTTCATGGCGCAAACAATCATCTCCTCAATCAACCCATTCCGAATCAACGAACTTTCCTGCAGGCTTCGCTTGCCTCAGTGGCACCCCGATTGCTCCTCGCTACGGCAATGTAGTGTCTTCGGAGGCTCCCATGGCGTACTTCGAACGTATTCGCGACGTAGTTTCCGAGCCCTTCAGCTCGGACGTGATCCGGCAGCGCACCGCAGCCGGATGGCAGATGGTATCCATCGAGTGGCGGCGCGAGCTGCCCGATTCGGAAACGCCGTCCGATGGCGCGTTCTCCGAAGACATCCCCTTCGGCCTTCGCATCTCTGAGGATTGCAAACGCCTCGAGGTCGATCCTCACGAGAACAAGGTTCTGCTCCTCATGATGGATCTGCTCGCCCAGGACTTCTCCTACTCGGCGATTGTGAGCGACCTGAATGAGAAGGGTTTCCGCACCCGCGAGGGCAAGCCCTGGAACCGCGTCGCTGTCTTCAACATGATGCCGCGCCTGATCGAGGTCGGTCCGCGCATCTTCTCCAGCGAGGAGTGGGAACAGCGACGGGTCAAGCTCGCTCGCCGCGAAGCTCCATAGATCCTCAGCGGCTCGGCCCGCTACTTGAGAATTGGCCCCAGCGATCCGGGATTATCCCCCATCCGCGGATCCACGCGGAAATCCCAAACGGACTGGCTGATGTCCGACGGGGACAAGATCTCCACCAGCGCATACTCGCCGACGTTGAGCATTGCCTCCGGCTTCAATTTCAACCAGCGCTTGCCGGCCAGAACTTCCACCTTGGTCGGGATCACGTCCTCACTTTGCGTCGCGGCCCCCGTCGGGCTCACGTGGATGGCCCCGATCACTCTCACCTCGCGCCGTTCATCCACTTTCACAATTGCAAATCCCGACTGCGGCGAGTGCGCCCCGTGTTTCCGGTGCGCCACCTCCTGCGCCCCAGCCGTCTTCACGGTCATCGCTCGCGATACCACCTGCTCCACATCATCCCGCCCCTCGAGAGATACATAGATCTCCGGATCGTTCACATGCAGATGGGCTCTGGCATGTGCCCCCGCCAGCTCGATCGAGGCCTTCGAACCTGCCAGCGGATTCAGCGTCGCCAGCCCCTTCCGGCTCTTCTGGTTCAAGTCCAGGTCAGACGGTTTCAACTCCACCAGTTCCGGCGTTCCCTGATACGTGTCCAGCACAAAGACGCCATCCTGATCCGGCAATTCCAGACCCTTCGCCACCTCGGGCATGCGTGCCTTCTCGTCCGCCCGCTCGGCGGCTTCTTCCTTGTCCAGTTCCGCTGCCTCCTTCATGGCATCCGACGATGAATTCCCCGATGTGTCGTACGGTCCGGTATGGTGCTCCTCCCATCGTTTCGTGGCGTCCCAGTCCACCAGGTCATAGGGCAGCTCTTCCCAGTCGCCCCCGCGCTCCATCGACATGTACCGCACCCGATCGCCGACCACCTGGTATTTGCGAACAACCTGAAAGCTCCCGTCCTTCAAAACCAGCCGGTGATTATGCGCCAACCCCGGCGCATCGGGCGTAATCACTTTACTGTGCTCCCGGTCGCGCTCCTGGCCGCTTTCCTGACTTCGAGCACTCGCCGCGCTCGCCGCCATCAACAGAATCGCCAGTGCTGTTGCCAATATCCGTCCCATATCCCCGAAATCCCTCTTTGCCCAACAGTTTAGACGCTCATTGGTTCTGCTGGTTGGCGTCAATTACCAGCGTCTTACCTGCGTGGTGACATCTACAACCCTCAAGCATCCAAGTATGTGTATCCTTGATGTAGGCGATTCCTGCCAGGAAGCTCGATTCTGACCGCACTCAATACATGGACGCGCAGCACCCGGCGCAGTAGGCCTGCAGCTTACGTCGTGGTGCTGGTGTGCCTGGCGCTGCTCGCCTTGCTCACGTTCATCCAGGTGGCGCACGTTCACTCGGTCAACACCGATGCCGACCACTGCCCCATCTGCGTTGTCCTGCACACCGCGGCCCCACTGGCAGTTGCAGCAGCCGTTATCGTCCTCGTGGCGATGAAGGCCTTCGTCCCTCAAGTCGAAGTGCGTCCCATTTGCACGCAATGGCAGCGACAACTTTTTATACGCCCTCCTCCCTCCATCTAGCCCGGCATTGATCTGATCCAGGTTCAGCCGTACTTCCGATTTCATTTCTTTCCGAACTCATTCTTAAACAGGCCTGAACCGCTTCTCATCGATGCCTCGTTGCACTGATGACTCGCGCACTCGCGCGTTCCGTAACTCAGTCAACCATCGGAGGCTTTCTCTTCATGCCATTTTTTTCAGGCAGACTTTTTCGGATATGGGCTCTCGCGGCGCTCTTCTGCGTTGCGTTAAGGGCGAATGCCGCTCAGGGCGGAAACGCCGCCTCAGTTCACGGCACCGTCACCGACCCCTCAGGCGCCGTCGTTTCCGGGGCTACGGTACGCGTTTCCAACACCGTCAGCGGCCTCAACCGCACCGCCACCACTGACGCCACTGGTCAGTTCGAAATCGCCAACGTTCCGTTCAATAACTACAACCTCGCCGTCTCCGCTCCCGGGTTCTCGGCCCTCAGAGAAAATATCGTTGTCCGCTCTGCCGTCGGAATCACACTCAATCTGGTGCTCAAAATCGAGGCAGCGGCTTCTACCGTCACCGTCGAAGCGAATGCAGGAGATCTCGTCGAAACCGACCCCACCTTCCACACCGACGTTGATCGCGATCTTTTCAGCAAGGTGCCGCTCGAGAGCGCCAGTTCTTCACTCAGCTCACTTGTCACCGCTACGACTCCCGGCGTCTCCGCTGACTCCAACGGACTTTTTCACGGCCTTGGAGACCACGCCTCCAATTCTTTTTCCGTCGATGGACAAGCCATCACCGATCAACAGAGCAAAGTCTTCTCCAATCAGCTTCCCTCCAACTCCATCCAATCCCTCGAAGTCATCGCCGGAGCACCGCCAGCTGAGTACGGCGACAAGACCAGCCTGGTAATTGTGGCCACTACCCGATCCGGCCAGGGAGTCACGAAACCGACCGGCAGCCTGTACACCTCCTATGGAGCGTTCGGGACCACCAGCGCTGGCTTCGATATCTCTTACGGCGGCAAGAAGTGGGGTAATTTCTTCGAACTTGACGGGCTCAAATCAGGTCGCTTTCTCGACCCACCCGAATTCGCGGTCTTCCATGACAAGGGAAACGAGCAAAACGTCTTCGATCGCATCGATTACAGTTTCTCTTCAGCGGATTCAGTCCATCTCGATCTCAATTACAGCCGCTCGTGGTTTCAGAATCCAAACGCCTACGACAACGTGAACGTCACGAATGTTCTTGGTGGCGGCACAAGTTCCACACCGACCTTCGGCGTCATCGGCGACACCGATCAGCGCTCCAAGATCGGCACCTTCAACATCTCGCCCACGTACACGCGGATCATCAATAACAACTCCGTTCTCAACTTTGGCGCTTACGTTCGCCGGGACGATTACAACTACTACCCCAGCAACAATCCGCTTGCAGATCTGGGCGCTCCCAATCTCCAGACTTCCTCCATTGCCCAGAACCGTACCCTGACCAACGCTGGTCTGCACACCGACGTCTCCTATGCCAAGAGCATTCACACCTTGAAGGCAGGCCTCCAGTTCTCCCACACCTTCCTTCGCGAGAACGACAGCCTCGGCATCGTTCAGGCCACGTACAACGCGCCGTGCGTTGACTTGGACGGCACCCCGCTTGCGGGCTTCAACGATCCATCGCAGTGCTCAGGGACCGCACTGCCCAACCCCGCTTATTTTCCCGTCCTCGCGCCCTACGACTTCACGCGCGGCGGCAGCTACTACCAATACAACGGACGGACAGACGTGAAAGAAACGGCCTTATACCTCCAGGACCAGATCAAAACAGGGAACTGGCAATGGAGCCTCGGTCTTCGTGGCGACATCTACAACGGCCTCACCAGCGCCACGCAGGTCGAGCCTCGTCTCGGCGCCGCCTACACCGTGAAGCCCGTCGGAACCGTCCTGCGTGTCTCCTACGCGCGAACCCTGGAGACTCCCTTCAACGAGAATCTCGTTCTCTCCAGCGAGGGCTGTGCGAACGAAGTTCTGGCGCCGCTCCTCTCCTGCAGTTCTGGTGTTTCCACGGCTGAGGTCCCCGGCTACCGCAATGAATTCCATGCCGGCTTTGAACAGGCCTTTGGTAAAAAAGTCATCTTCAGCGGAGAGTACATTTGGAAATACACGCACAACGCATTCGATTTCAGCGTGCTTGGTAACACGCCCATCACTTTTCCAATCGACTGGCACAACTCCAAGATCCCCGGGTATGCCATGCACGTCAGCGTGCCCAACTTCCACAACTTCACCGCGTACACGGTGCTGTCGTCAGTGTCCGCGCGCTTCTTCCCGCCGCAGGTCGCCGGAGCAGGCGCAACCGTGGGCCAGACGGGACTGCCCTTCCGCATCGATCACGATGAGCGTTTCAACCAGACCACGCATGTGCAATACACATGGGCCCGCGGCAAGGTTCTTAACGGGGTCTGGGGTGGCTTCAACTGGCGCTACGATTCCGGTCAGGTTGCCGGCCAGGCCCCCTGTTATAACCCGCTTTCGAACGATCCCAACAGCGCCTGCGATGAAACCTCACTCACGATAAACGGCCAGCCCTACGTGGACCTCTCTTCACTCACCGCCGACGAGCAGTTTCAGGCCGGTCTCATTTGCAACGGTCAGAAGGCCACACCCGGCAATCCACTACCGGCCGCCTGCCCTGCCTCGCAGTTCAGCTCCTCACTCATCCACATCCCGGCGCCAGGAACAGGCAACAACGATCTGAACCCGCCGAGAATCGCTCCGCGCAACCTCTTCGACGTCTCGCTCGGCAAAAACAACATCTTCAACGCCGACCGCTACAAAATCGATCTCGATCTCACCGCAGTTAACATTGCGAATGAATACGCACTCTACAACTTCCTCTCCACTTTCAGCGGTACGCACTACGTAACGCCACGCGCCCTCACCGGCAAGGTCACTTTCAACTTCTAATCAATCATCACGAATATCTCTGAGCGTGGGCGTTCGCAATGCGAACGCCAGCGGTCCAAATTTCCGTATTCGTAGCGCGAGAAGAAATCGTTTTCACGTCTGCGTTGCTGCATCCAGGGTTTCGAAGATCTGCATCCGCCCGGTTGCCCGCTTGATCAACAAATTTCATAACGCGACAAAATTGCACCAAATGCAACGATCTGCGCTTTCCACTGCATCACATTGGGCAGGTGTACATATATGCAGCTATTCAAATTAAAAGTCGTTTGCATTCTCAGCGGAAGCAACGCCCACGGATCAGCACGCTCTGAAGTTCTCCGCGATGGTTGGGGAACACCCCGCAACCAGCCGCAACTCGTCGCCATCGACGGAGGCCGTCGCTTCGACAAGGACGACGCACCCGAGGCAGCATAAGCCGTAGCGGTCCCGTCAGGCCCAACCACGAAACACAAGCTTTGATTCTGGGCAGGCATATGAGCCTGCCCTTTCGCTTTGGGTGGGCTGGTTTGTCGTGTAATCCGTGAATGCGAGAATCCTGAGCCGCAAACGCGGGAGTGACCCTCCGGTAATCACCCCTCCCCTCCATCGTTTCGCTTGGTGGGTACCCCAGATAGACCCCTAAACCCAATCTCTTCTTACGTGTTCTCCTGTCGCTACGTTAAAGTCACTTCCATTCCGGAATTCCCCATCCGGAAGGAAAGAGCGCTTCAATGAACGAAATCAGATTCCTGCGCAGATGTTTCGCTGGTATTGCATTTGTCTTTGGTCTGGTCTTCATCGCCATGATCCCAGCCATTATTCAGGCGCCTTTCCCGCATGTAACTCCGAACTTCCATGCCGATCCAGTTGGCATCTTCCTCATCGGAATGCAAGAACTGATTCTGTTGATGCCGCCCGTTATAGCACTGGCAAACGGCATCGCGTGGTGGACAATCAAGAGCGGCCGCTCCTCCGCGCGACGCTGGGCCAAGACCTCCAGCAGCCTCTTCCTCGTGTTCAGCATGCCATTCTTTGTTGCCGACGTGGTCATCATGCAGTACCACCTGGCAGGAGGCGTCGGCATCGTCGGCGTGTTCCTCTCCTCCCTCATCTTCTCCGGCCTGGGAATTACCGGTCTGGCCTACTTCACTCGTTGCGAAGCACTCACCCCGGCCCAAGTGCCCGTTCGCCACTTCTAGAGCTCGCCGCTGCCCCAGTTCGAGGAGTGGAGCAGCCTCACTCAAAGGCAGTCGATCCCTGTGTGACCCTGCCCCTTGCCACCGTCGGGCCAGCAGCTAGAAGCTAATAGCTGGCACCCAGTACGTGAAACCCAAACCCTTCCTCAACGAGTCCGGCCTGTACGACTACGCCGTCAAGGCACTCGGTCGCCGCATGCGCACCGAGGCTGAACTCCACCGTCTCATGCGGGCGCGGGTTGAACCGGGGCCGGGGGGGGAGGGGGTCATCCAGGCGGTCATTGGCAGGCTCAAGGAGCAGCGCTATCTCGACGACCGCTCCTACGCCGAGACCTTTTCCCGCCTGCGCCGAGAAAACGACAAGTTCGGCCAGCGCCGCGTACGCCAAGCCCTCGGACAGCGAGGCGTCTCCTCGAAGATCGTCGATCAGGTAGTCACCGAAGGCTATGCCAAAACCAACGAAGAATCCCTCGCCCGCCAGTATCTCGAGCGGAAGCGTCTCCGCAAGCCCGCCGACGAAAAGGAAACCGCCCGCGTCATGCGCCGCCTCGTCGCCGCAGGCTTCTCCACCAGCGTGATCTACCGAATCCTCCGCCAGTGGGATGTCTCCGACGAGTCCCTGTCCGCCCTCGACAACCTTTCCGACGAACCCGCGCAGGAATAAACAGGCAAGCTATCAGTGAACCCGTTCCCCCGTGATTCTCTCGCGAATGGACGCCCGAGGCGCCTTCGAAACAAGCATCACCTGATCCCCATCGAACTCCACTCCGAGCTCCGCCCACATCGTGCCAAGGTCCACCGTAACCGGCTTGTCCTTCCACTTGGCATACTGTTCCGTCAGCACATGGGTGCCAGTCGCCTCGTCTCCAATTGCCAGCGCCTTGGAAAGGTCCCAGTTCTGATCGATCGTCCCGCCATGCTCCACGATCGCCCGCAGCGCATCCTGCAGTCCCTTGCGATTCTTTGTCCTCTCCCGGATCGCCACATCCGCCACCAGGCAGAACATCGCGCCGCCCCAGTAGGTTCGACCCCAGCTATGCGTGTGATCCAACCCCTCATCGCCGGCTCCCGGTTCGCCCTGGTGCATGTCGCGCATCATGTCATGCCACACTCGGGCAGCTGTCAATTCGCCGGACATCGCCCTCGCCAGCGGCTCCACATAGGTTGCCAACCCCTCTTCCATCCAGTGCTGATCGTCCGGCAGTGTAGGGAAGCCCATGTGCACCAGCTCATGTGTAGTCGTCCAGTCGTCACGCAGATCCTCGTCCGTGGTGTGCTCGCCCACCCGGAGCCGCGTCATGCCAGGGAAGCCCGCCATATCTCCCCACGAGGTCCCTTGGACCACGCCGTGCCGTCCCGGAACCGGCACCACCAGCAGCCGCATTCTCTTAAGCGGGAAGCGTCCGTAGTAGGCCACCACAGCGGATGCGGCCGACTGAATGCGCCGCAAAATCGCTTCCGGTTCATCCAAATGCCCTTCGGCAAAGTCCACCTGGAGCACTCCGCCTCGGACTTTCACCTCGCGTGAATCCACAATCTTCAGCCCACGTCCCGGCTGCGCGCACAGCGGCGTCGCCGGCGCGAGAGCCAGTAAAAACGTGAACACCGCGAGTGCAGCGCCACCCAGAATTCTTCGCGGCCGAGCGTGCATGCCTTGTTGGACGAATGATTCGGCTGGAAGGACCGCTATACGCCGGGAGCTTTTGCCGCAAGAATCTCCAGTTTCTCAATCTGGGGAGGCTTCGCCAGCAGCGCACCGGCATTCGCCATCAGAGCTTTGGCAATTTCGCCCGAGAGATGAGCCTCGCGGCCCGCCTCGTCCTTGAAAGTATCAAAGATTCCGAACTTCGCCGGCCCCAGCTTGACCGCATACCACGTTGATGTGCCCGCTTCCTGAACTGCCATCGGCTGTGCCGACTTCAGGAACTCCTCAACTTCCTTTTCTTTCCCCGGCTTGGCCTCGACCAGCGCAAGCAATGCGAACCTGTCCATCGGAATCTCCTTTTATCTGCATTGATGGGATGGCGTTTCCTTCAGGTTCGTTACACACTTTGCAGGGGAAATACGTGTCACGTCATACACTGGTAAGGACATGCAATTCCGTACGGGAAACGAAATTCGCGAGCTTTTTCTGCGCTTCTTTGAGACCAAGGGCCACCGCCGTGTGCACTCTTCGTCATTGGTGCCTGCCAACGATCCGACCCTGCTCTTCACCAACGCCGGGATGAACCAGTTCAAGGATGTTTTCCTTGGCGCCGAGAAGCGCGAGTACTCGCGCGCCACCACATCGCAGAAGTGCGTCCGCGCCGGGGGCAAGCACAACGACCTCGAAAATGTCGGCTTCACCCGTCGCCATCACACCTTCTTCGAGATGCTCGGCAATTTCTCCTTCGGCGACTACTTCAAGCGCGATGCCATTGCCTACGCCTGGGAACTCGTCACCAGCCCCGAGTGGATGGGAATTCCGAAAGACCGCCTTTACGTCACCATCTTCGAAGGCGACGCCGAAGTCCCGCGCGATGACGAAGCCGGGCAGTACTGGATCGAGACGGGCGTCCCCAAAGAGCGCATCTTCACCTACGGGCGCAAAGACAATTTCTGGCAGATGGGCGAAACCGGCCCCTGCGGCCCCTGCTCCGAACTCTTCTTTGACATGGGCATCGAAGCCGCCGAGACTCCCGGAGTCGACAAGCCATTCGGGCAGGATGACGCCCGCTATGTTGAGATATGGAATCTCGTTTTCATGCAGTTCGATCGCTCGGCAATCGGCACGGCAGGCAACGTCACATACAAGCTGACTCCTCTGCCGAAGCCCTCCATCGATACGGGCATGGGCCTTGAGCGCGTCTCCGCCGTCCTTCAAGGCAAGCTTTCGAACTTCGAGACCGACCTGTTTACGCCACTGATCGAGCGCGCCGAGGAACTTACCGGCAAGCGGGTCAGCAGCAAGGAGTTGGAAGAACAGACACGAACCGCGGACGACAACGCCGCCAGTCTCCGCATCATTGCAGACCACGCACGCGCAGCTACGTTTCTCATCAACGATGGCGTATTGCCCTCCAACGAAGGCCGCGGCTACGTCCTGCGCAAGATCATGCGACGTGCCATCCGGCACGGCCGCCTTCTCGGGCAGGAGAAGCCATTCCTGAATCAAATGGTCTATGCCGTTCGCGATCTCATGCGGGGCGCCTACCCTGAACTCGTCGACTCCGCACCGCGCATCGCCAAGGTTGTCGAAGCAGAAGAAAAGCAGTTCGACAGAGTCTTGAAAATAGGTCTAACGCGTCTTGATGAGGATCTGAAGAGTGACTTCACCGGAGCCAAGGCCTTCCACCTCTACGAAACCTTCGGTCTGCCCCTCGACTTCATGGTCGACGCTGCCCGCGATGCCGGCGTTGCATTCGATCAAGAAGGCTTCAATCGTGCCCGCACCGAAGAACAAGCCCGCGCCCGCGCCTCCTGGAAAGGCGGCAGCCAGAAGACCGCCAGTCCCGCCTTCCGCGACCTCGCACGCACTGACTTCCTCGGTTACAAGCAGCTCAACTCCACCAATGCCGAAGTTCTCGCCATCGCGAAGGACGGCCTCGGCGTCCCATCGGCCAAAGCTGGCGACCAGGTCGACGTCGTTCTCGACCACACCAGCTTCTATGCCGACTCTGGCGGCCAGATCGGCGACACTGGCCACTTCACCTCTGCCGACGGCAACACCACCGTCGCCGAGATCACCGGTTGCGTCATGCCCGTGCAAGGAGTTCGTGCCCACAAAGCAACGCTCAAGCAGGAACTCGCCGTCGGCGATCACGTCAACACCGTCGTAGACGGCGCCCGTCGCGACAACATCCGCCGAAATCACACGGGAACCCACCTGCTCCATGCCGCACTCCGCCAGGTTCTCGGCACGCACGTCAAGCAGGCCGGCTCCGCCGTCGAGCCAACGCGGTTGCGTTTCGACTTCTCTCACTTTGCCCAGGTTGCCGACGAAGAACTTCAGGAGATCGAAGACATCGTCAACCGCGAGATTCTCGCCAACGCCAAAGTCGAGACAATCGAAGACGTCCCCATCGATGTCGCCGTGAACGAGTACCACGCCATGGCACTCTTCGGCGAAAAGTACGGAGACAAGGTCCGCGTGGTGAAGCTCTCCGACGGTTTCTCCACTGAACTGTGCGGTGGAACCCACACCTCCGCCACCGGCGAGATCGGCCTTCTAAAGCTCACCAGTGAGGGCGCAGTCTCCTCCGGTGTGCGCCGCGTCGAAGCCATCAGCGGCCTGGGTTCACTCGACACCTTCCGTCGCGATTTCGAAGTTGCGAAGCTTGCCGGCCAATATGTTCCTTCGGTCGACAACCTTGTTGATGGGCTCCGCGCAAAGTTTGCTGCCCAGGAGGACGAACTCAAGAGACTCCGCCGCGAACTCGAAGAGACCCGGATGAAGTCGGCTGCAGGTGGCCTCGACGAAGCCGTCCAGCATGCCGTCGATGTGAAAGGAGTGAAAGTCCTGACTCATCGCGCTGACAACCTTGAACGAGGCCAGCTCCGCACCCTTGTCGACAACCTCAAGGGGAAGCTGGGCGAGGGCGTCGTTGTGCTTGCATCCGCACAACCTGAGGGCAAGGTGGCCATTATCGCGGGCGTGACTGACGGACTTACCAAGCGAATCCAGGCCGGCAAACTCGTCGGGGCGGTAGCGAAACTCGTCGGCGGTTCAGGCGGCGGTAAGCCCGAAATCGCCGAAGCCGGAGGCAAAGACCAGTCTCAGATTGAGGCCGCCCTGCAGGCTGCCCCAAAGATCGCCTCCGATCTGCTGGGCTGAGATGTCGGGATTCTCCGAAGTCCGGCTTTTCGGTGACATCCGCCGAGGACCGGTGTTTGGTGCAATCTCTGGGCAAAAGGTTGCCTGAGCTGCTGGATGTTTGTAGTTGCTTACATGCGGACGGTTCACGAAGTAGGATCAGGAACTTTGGTTTCCACGGGATTTTCATGGAAGCTAGGGACTTTACTGGTATATTGGGGGAACTGAAGTCGAGCTCAGGTTACCTTTGCGCTGCACCTTTGGATGGAAGCGCTTGCTTTCATCCGGCCCCGGAAACCCCTTCCAATCGCTGCGCTAGCTGGCAGTTTTCAAGATGTTGTGGAAAACCTTCACCCAAGTGAGGACGGCGAAGCTTTGCAACAACAAGGGAATGACATGGGAGGAGAATCCCGCTGGTTTGCGGTGTACACGACCTGTCGCCACGAGAAGCGCGTCGCAGAACATTTCACCCAAAGGGAGATCGAACACTATCTGCCCTTGTACCGGTCGGCCAGAAAATGGCGCGATGGGTCGAAGGTCACCCTGGAACTTCCCCTTTTCCCCTGCTACATCTTTGTTCGGATGTCGCGTTCAGAGCGCGTCAACGTATTGAGTGTTCCCGGTGCTTTGACACTGGTGGGTGGAACCGGCAAGGAGCCCGCACCGCTCGAAGAAAGCGCGATTGAGGCACTCCGCACCGGGATTCGTGAACACAAAATCGAGCCCCATCAACTCCTCCGCGTGGGAGAGATGGCGCGCATTCGATCCGGCGCTTTTGCAGGCATGAAGGGCGTTGTTCTGCGAAGAAAAGGTGGCTGCCGGATCGTACTGACTCTCGAGCAGATCATGCAAAGCGTGGCCGTTGAAGTAGATGAAGAAGATCTTGAGAGCGTACCCGCAGTCGAAAACTCCGCGCCGCACCCCCGCAGAACAGCCGGTCAATTCCGATTGCAGGAAGCATTCTAATTTTTATCGAAGCCGCCCGGCTTTGACGCAATTGCTTACCCACAGATCTGCGCGGAACGTTAGAGCGCTTAGTTTCAATGAGTTTGTGATTTAGCGGTTTGACGTTGTTCTTCCCCGTGTTCGAGGCAATCTCCTAATTCAGCACCCAAGCAGCGAGAAACGTATGAGCGGAACATCTGGCTCTTCACGAGGCAGCACGGAAGAGCGCATTCTGACTACTGCCGCATCCCTGTTTGCCCAATTCGGGTACAACGGGGTGAGCACGCGCGAAATCGCATCTTCGGCCGAAGTCAACGAAGTTACGATCTATCGTCACTACCCTCGCAAACGCGATCTCTACCTCGCGGTACTCGCAGCAGAACTGCAACGAGTACATCTCAGAGGAGAACTGCTCACCAGGTTGGCCGAAGCTCCGACGGGTCGTGCGGCTCTCGCCTGCGCGTTCGAACTGATTGCAACTACATTGCAGCATCAGCCGCAGTTGCTGAGATTGCTTCAGTACAGCGCGCTCGAGCTGAGCGACGATCTTGACCCGCTGCTGCGCAGGCACCTGGGTGAACTGGTTGAAGTTCTGGCGCGATACCTGGAGCCATGGATTGAACGCGGCCAGCTCCGCTGTTCCAGCGCGAAAACACTTGTCCTTACATTGATTGCAATTGTCTTAAGCCGTGCACCCTTGCGTCGAGTTTTCCTGGGCGATGCCGAGAACCTGAACTCGCTGTTCGAAACCTATTCCGAGTTTTGTATAGCGTGACTGTGAAGGAACTTATGCAATCTAGCGCAGAACTTGAGAAGTTGCGGCATCAGGGCCCTGAGGCTGTGCCGACTGAGCGGCAGATACTCGGGATCAATTTCTATGTTGGCGACGTGGACGGTGTTTTCGAGAGGCTTTCGCAAGGCGGCCTGCTCGTTGTGCCAGCGGCTCCAGCATTGAAAGATGTTGCTTATAACCAGGAGTACCGCGACGCCCTGCTCAACGCCGACGTGGCCATTGCCGATTCAGCGTTTATGGTGCTGCTTTGGAACTGGATGCAGGCGGATTCGATTCCGCGCCTGTCAGGACTGAAATATCTCCGTGCGATGTTGCAGAGAGGCGACGTCCGCAAGCCCGGAAATACCTTCTGGATCATGGCTGGAACAGAGAGCGCCAACAAGAACTTGACCTGGCTGCGATCCCAGGGCATCGACGTGCCTGCTGAATGCGTTTACAACGCACCGATGTATGGGAAAGAAATCGAAGATCGCCAATTGGTTGACACTCTCGGAGTATTGCGCCCCAGGCATATCGTGATTACGGTGGGTGGTGGCACCCAGGAGCGCCTCGGTTTCTACTTGAAGCGCAATCTGAATTATTTGCCGGCCATTCATTGCATAGGCGCAGCGATTGCCTTCCTGAGCGGAGATCAGGTGAGGATTCCGAACTGGGCGGACCGGTTTTATCTGGGTTGGCTGTTTCGTTGCGTTTCATCGCCGCGGCGGTTCATTCCTCGATATCTATCTGCCCCGCGACTTATACCGTTATTGTGGAGGTATCGGGCAGAACTCCCGGTTCCTCATGCCGGCGTGACCCGATGATTGAACAGTGATGAATGCGACGTCAGTTGAATAGGACGCCAGACGGGAGTTCAGTAGAGTGGACGCAAAAAGCAACAAAGCAACCATAGCGGTCGTAGGTTCGGGATATGTCGGTCTGGTTGCGTCAGCATGTTTCGCAGAAATCGGCCACCGGGTCGTGTGTGTCGATAACGACGAGGCCAAAGTGCGCATGTTGCAGGAAGGCGGCGTACCGATACACGAAGAGCACCTTCCGGAACTGCTATCGCGCTACCGCGGCAAGACGCTTGAATTCACCACCGATCTGCGCGCGGCTACGCAAGCCGCTGAGGCAGTGTTCATCGCAGTAGGCACTCCCCAGAGCGAGACCGGCAGCGCCGATTTGTCGTACGTGGATGCGGTTGCGAGTGAAATAGCGCGTTCCATCGATTCCTACAAGGTGATCGTCGAGAAGAGCACGGTGCCTGTCTACACCAATGAGTGGATCGGCCGGGTAATTGAACGAAATGGCGTTCCGAAGGACCTATTCGACGTGACTTCAAACCCGGAATTCCTGAGGGAAGGCACCGCAGTCGTAGATTTCCTTCACGCAGATCGAATCGTGGTCGGCGCCGCATCCGATCGTTCGGCCGATCTCTTAAAGGAAATCTATAAACCGTTGACGACCGGTGCGTACTACAACGTTCCGGGCTCTGTGCCTGGGCCGCGCACATCCATCGATCCTCCGCCAATCCTGCAAACCTCGACCAAGGCCGCGGAGATCATCAAGCACGCTTCAAACGCGCTGCTCGCCACTAAAATTTCGTTCATTAACGTAGTTGCGAACGTGTGCGAAGCAGCAGGCGCCGATGTGGAAGAAGTCGCTCGCGGCATCGGCATGGATTCCAGAATTGGCCCTAAGTTTTTGCGCGCCGGTGTTGGGTACGGCGGCTCTTGCTTTCCGAAGGATGTTGCCGCTTTTCGCCACGTCGCGGAGCAAGTTGGAGTCGATTTCGCGCTCCTGCATGAAGTCGAAAAGATCAATGAAGAGCAGAAGCAGAGATTCTTCCAGAAGATTCGCTCCGCGCTCTGGACATTCCGCGGAAAAAAGATCGGCGTCCTCGGCCTCGCATTCAAGGGCGGAACGGACGACATTCGGGAATCTCCGGCAATTGACATCGTGAAAAACCTCCTCGGCGAGGGGTGCAATGTATTCGCGTACGATCCCGCGGCTGCGGCCCGTTGTCAGGAGATCATTCCGGCGTCGCCGAAAATGCATTACGTGAACGATCCTTATGCCGCTGCGCAGGATGCAGATGCTCTGTTGATCCTGAATGATTGGCAGGAATTCGCAGAACTCGATCTCGCCAAGCTTCACTACACGCTACGGTACCCAATCGTGATTGACGGACGGAATCTCTACGATCCGGCAACCATGAGTAAAGCGGGATTTACTTATCTCAGTGTGGGACGTCCCGGCCTGGCTCAACCGCTTGACCCGGTTGCTGCATTTTTTCTTCCAAGACGAAGAGAAAATGCGAAGGGATAGCTGCTTAAGACAGCTTCAATCCGAGTGATGGCGACTGCCGACTCACACTCTGATACCTCGAGAAGATTGTTGCTGGAAGGAAATCGATAACGGATGCGTGCGCTAATTACAGGAGCTGCGGGTTTCCTCGGTTCTCACTTGACCGATGCCCTTCTTGCTGAAGGTCATGAGGTGCTCGGGGTAGACAATCTGTGCACCGGCTCGCTCCGAAATCTGGCACATTTGAAGCACGAACCACGATTCAATTTTCTCGAGCAGGACATCTGCGCTCCATTCGATCCGAAGCCAGTCGAGTACGTTTTCAACTTTGCGTCCCCCGCCAGCCCGGCTGATTACATGCGCCTCGGAATCGAGACGCTCATGGTTGGCTCGACAGGAACGCGCAACATGCTGGATATCGCGCAGAAATGCGGAGCGAAATTCCTGCACGCATCCACATCAGAGTGTTACGGCGATCCGGACGAACATCCCCAGACAGAAGAGTATTGGGGCAATGTGAACCCGATCGGCCCGCGTTCGGTCTACGACGAAGCCAAGCGTTTTTCTGAGGCGCTGGTCACCGCATACTGGCGCTATCGCAAGGTGGATACGAGGCTGGTGCGGATCTTCAACACTTACGGCCCGCGCCTGCAGGCCAATGACGGCCGCGTAATTTCCAACTTCATGACTCAGGCTTTGCGAGGCGATGATTTAACCATCTACGGAGACGGCGGCCAGACACGAAGCTTCTGCTATGTCTCGGACGAGGTCGACGGAATCATCAAGCTATCGCGAAGCAACGAGCACGGCCCTGTCAACATCGGCAATCCTTCGGAATGGACGATTCTCGATTGCGCAAATGCTGTACTTCGGGTAACTGGGTCGAGCAGCCAAATTGTGTATCACGCTTTGCCTCAGGACGATCCGACGCAGCGGCAACCGGACATCTCAAAAGCGAAGAGCCTCCTCGGCTGGGAACCAAAAATCGATCTTGAGACGGGTTTGAAGCTGAGCCTTGATTACTTCAGGTCGTCAGTTGAAGCTGCCGCATAAAGCAAAACCGATTGAAGACATAACTTCGCACGGCGAGACGGATACAACGGCTCGCCTGCAACAGGAGTATCTGCGTGAAGAAAGCTCTGATCACTGGAATCACTGGACAGGACGGCGCATACCTCGCTGAACTGTTGCTGGCGAAAGGTTATGAGGTGCACGGAATCAAGCGCCGGGCGTCTCTCTTCAATACAAACAGAATCGATCACATCTACGAAGATCCGCATAAGCAAGGGCGACACCTGATGCTGCACTACGGCGACCTGACCGATTCGAGCAGCCTTGTGCAGATCGTGCAGAGAGTCAAACCAGATGAGATCTACAACCTTGCCGCTCAGAGCCATGTGAAGGTTTCGTTTGAGGAGCCAGAGTATACGGCGAATGCCGATGCCCTGGGAACGCTCAGGCTTCTCGAAGCCATCCGGATTGTAGGACTCGAAAAGGTGACTCGTTTCTACCAGGCATCGACTTCCGAGCTATATGGCCTCGTGCAGGAGATTCCGCAAAAGGAAACCACGCCTTTTTATCCCCGCTCACCCTACGCTGTGGCCAAGCTTTACGCGTACTGGATAACGGTCAATTACAGGGAAGCGTACAGCATGTATGCGTGTAACGGCATTTTGTTCAATCACGAATCGCCCAATCGAGGCGAAACATTCGTGACCCGCAAGATCACGCGCGGGCTGGCTCGAATCAAGGCGGGGCTGCAGGACCGGTTGTACATGGGAAACCTCGATTCTCTTCGCGATTGGGGCCACGCGCGCGATTACGTCGAGATGCAGTGGCGCATGCTTCAGCAGAACGAGCCCAAAGACTACGTGATTGCGACCGGCGAGCAGCATAGCGTTCGCGAGTTTATTGAGCTCTCCGCCAGCCATCTTGGGATGAACATCAGTTGGCAGGGAACGGGAGCCGAGGAGAGAGGGCTTGATCAACGCGGCAATGTCGTCATCGCTGTCGATCCCCGGTATTATCGCCCGACCGAGGTAGAGACTCTTCTGGGGGATGCCTCCAGAGCTCGGCAGGAACTCGGGTGGGAGCCCAAAGTGACCTTTGCGGAACTCGTCAAGGAAATGACCGAAGAGGATCTAAAGATCGCGGAAAAAGATGCGCTCGTGAAGAAGCATGGTTACTCCGTTTTCAACTATCACGAAAACTAAAAAGCGGAGTGGGTTGAAGCATGGATCGTAAGAGCCGAATCTACGTTGCAGGACATCGAGGCCTGGTCGGATCAGCAATTGTGCGAGCTTTGATCCGTCATGGGTACGAGAATTTGACCCTGCGAACGCATGATGAGCTCGACTTAACCGACCGCTCTGCTGTGCTGTCATTCTTTCAGCAGGAGAGACCGGAGTATGTCTTCCTGGCGGCCGCGAAGGTGGGTGGGATCCTGGCCAATAATACCAACCCGGCTGATTTCATCAGGGAGAATCTGGAGATCCAGACATGCGTCATCGACGCAAGCTATCAGCACCAGGTGAAGCGGCTTCTCTTTCTAGGATCGAGTTGCATCTATCCCAAACTGGCCCCACAGCCCATAAAGGAGGAGTACCTGTTGACCGGCCCACTCGAACCGACAAATCGCGCCTATGCGCTCGCGAAAATCGCGGGGATCGAGATGTGCTGGTCCTATAACCGGCAGTACGGTACAAAATATCTCTCCGCTATGCCGACAAACCTCTACGGACCAGGAGATAACTTCGATCTGAACGGTTCGCACGTATTGCCGGCCCTGATGCGCAAGGTCGTTGAGGCAAAAGCGGCGGGTGAAAAGAAACTGAATGTCTGGGGTTCTGGTCGTCCAAGGCGGGAGTTCTTATACAGCGATGATCTTGCCGAGGCCTGCCTGCATCTCCTGAGCCTTCCTGATGCGACGTATGACGAACTACTGAACGACGATCAGGCCCCTCTCGTCAACATTGGTACGGGCGAAGATTTGACGATCCGAGAGTTGGCGGAGCTGATAGCTCGCGTTCTCGATTTCGATTGCGAACTGGTGTTCGACACAAACAGACAAGATGGAACTCCGCAGAAACTGCTGGACGTCAGCAAAATTCACGCTCTGGGCTGGAGAGCGAAGGTCGGACTTGAAGAGGGCATTCGTCTGACCTATGACGCGGTCCGAGATCAACTCGAACGATCCATTGCTTGATCAGCAGCGTGTAGAACGTCTCTCAGTGCAGGCAAATCGATGTGCTAGCCTGTAGCTGATTTCAACCACATAGGCGACGCGAGGCCGTGCTGAAGATTTGGCCTTTCAGTTCTCCGAAACCCGCCCTCCATGCGTTTTGAGGACGCAGTCATGTATCGATTCTTAAAGCCATCGAATGCTCATCAGGAAGGGATTGCTCGCTTTCCTTTTGCTTCAACGCTGCACCTCGATAAGAAGATGATTCCTCGGTTTGCCTTTCTATTGGCATGTATCTTGCTTCCTTTTCCGATGCTTCTGACGGCACAGGAGCCAAGACCCGCGTTGGTCCCTCTTTCTCAAGGGAGCGGAGGAGGTTCGGCTGCAACTTCGTCGGCCACCGGCGGTTTGATCGGCAATCTCTCGGATGGCCCGATTACACCCGGCGAGGTTGTGCACATAAACGTCTTCGATGCGCCGGATTTCTCTCTGATCACTCGTGTGTCGGAGAGCGGCGATATTCCCTATCCAATCCTTGGCTCATTTCACATCAGCGGCCTGAACAGCATCGACGCCGCCAAGGGACTGGCGAAAGAATTGAAGGACAGAAACCTGATGTTGGATCCCGAGGTAACCGTGACGGTGGATTCGGCACACACCGGGATCACCATCCTCGGTGAAATCCGTTCGCCGGGAGTTTATCCGCCTCCAGGCAAGCACCAACTGTCTGACCTCCTCGCAACGGCTGGAGGATTGACGGCGAATACGGGACGAATTATCGAAATTACGAACGACCGGAATCCCGGGAAGAAGGACTACGTCTCGTGGGACCCGACCATGCATAACACGGAGAACTTCGACCGCATCGTTGCGCCAGGCGATCGGGTGCTTGTACGTGCATGTGGAATAGCCTATGTAGGCGGTAATGTGCTCAAGCCAGGCGCGTACTCACTGTGTGGCTCGCCGAATATGACGTTGTCAGAAGTGATGGCTCTTGCCGGCGGAGTAGCTCCGAATGCCGCGCCCAACAAGACCTTCCTCGTGCGCGCTCAGCCTGATGGCACGAAGGTCGTCGAGCAGATTGACGTTAAAAAGGTACTGACTTCGCGTGTCGCAGATCCAATTGTGCACGAGGACGACATCATATACATCTCTCCCAGCCCACTGAAAGCAATTCTGAAGAGTGCGACTGCATTTGCGCTCTCCATCTCTCCGCAACTGCTTTACATCTACCATCCCTAGAATTCTGTATGGTGACTGAGTTCTCGGGGGCTTCTACATTTGAATCGCCAAAGCGAACCACAGTGAAGATCAGTATCGTCACACTCTCCTTCAATCAACGTGACTATCTGCAAGAGGCGCTTGAATCCGTCCTTTCGCAGAATTATCCGGATCTGGAATATGTCGTTGTTGATCCCGGTTCCACCGACGGTAGCCGCGAACTCATTCTCAGCTATGGTGATCGAATCGCCGCGACCATCTTCGAACCAGATCGTGGCGCCGCAGATGGGCTGAACCGGGGATTCGCAAAGGCTACAGGGGATGTATACGGCTTTCTTAATGCCGACGATGTCCTGTTCCCAGGTTCACTGAATCGTGTCGCTGAGTTCTTTGGGAACCATCCCGACTGCGACATGGTGATGGGCAATGGCTACAAGATCGATGGGCAGGGTAGGAAGATTCGGCACTATGTTGCCCGGGATTTCTCAGTGCGCCGCTTCTTCTACGGTGGAACGCAATGGCTCCAGCAGTCGACCTTCTTTCGAGCGACGCTTTTCAAACGGTCACAAGGGTTCAATGTCGCGAATCGTACCAGTTGGGATGGGGAGTTATTCGTCGCAATGGCTGGCCTGGGCGCAAAAATTGGCTACCTGAACGATGATCTTGGTGGATTCAGAATCCACGCGAGTTCGATTTCAGGATCGGGCCGGCTGAACGAGCAATATCGGCAGGACTGCCGAAGAATATTCAGGCAGTTGAACGGGCGGGAATGGAAGAAATCAGATGAGATTCTGAGTTATTTCTTCCGGGCAGAAGGAATCCTGAAGCGGATAGGAAGGTGAGATCCGCAGGACCGTCAGCAATAGTCACATGAAGATTGCTTTTTTATGGACGGGATTATCAGGCTACATGAATGCGTGCCTGAAAGAACTCTCACGACGAGAGGGCGTGGAACTCTTCGTCTCGCATGAATTGCCTGGCTCTGAAGCACCTTACGACGAAGAGCAGTTTTCCTGGATTCCGAAACGTGTCTCGTGGCGTTCGCAAGCCGATCTTGCGTCGTTAGGCTCGACTCTGAATGATTTCCTGCCGCAGATCATGGTCATACCCTCCTGGCATGTTCCTGCGTACCGTCGAGTCGCCCTCAATTTCAGTGGCCGCTGCTGGCGCGTGATGGTGATGGACAATCCATGGCGCGGAACCCTGAAGCAAAGGTTGGGAGCTCTTGTCTCGCCCTTTTACGTGAAGCCGATAACGGACGTGGTTTGGTTACCCGGTGAAAGACAAGCTGACTTCGCGCGCCGACTAGGGTTCTCTCAAAGCGCAATTTTGCGAGGCTCGTTCACGTGTGATAATTCGGCCTTCGCTGCAGTCCACACCGCGCGCGTCGAGCAAGGGCTTCCAGTTCCGCGACGATTTGTCTTTGTGGGGCGCATGGTGCCTGCAAAAGGCATCGGCACGCTGGTGCAGGCATATAGGCTCTACAGGAAAGGAAGCACGGGTGCCTGGCCTCTGATTTGCTGCGGGTCAGGACCGATGCGCGAACGGCTTGAGAACGAAGAAGGCGTCCGCGTGGACGGGTTTGTTCAACCAGAGAAGATGCCCCAGGT
>Ga0207695_10000671_pt1 | contig 67382 bp, 62 predicted proteins | sample KBSC54metaG_FD_184354 | JGI IMG/M metagenome (GOLD analysis project Ga0207695, IMG submission 184354) | Corn rhizosphere microbial communities from Kellogg Biological Station, Michigan, USA - KBS C5-4 metaG (SPAdes) (version 2) | ecosystem: Host-associated > Plants > Roots > Rhizosphere > Soil...
TTCGACGCCAAGCGACATCATCTCATCGAAGAAGGCGCGCACGCTTTTGGCATCGGCACCATCGAAGAGCGTTGTGTTAGTCGTCACACGGAAGCCGCGTTTCACCGCTTCGCGAATGCCGTCGATAGCGGTGTCAAACGTTCCCTCGCGGCAGACCGCAAAATCATGATGGTCTCGCTGGCCATCCATATGCACGCTGAAGGTGAGATATTTGCTAGGCGTGAACAGATCGATCTTTTCCTTCAGCAGCAGGGCGTTGGTGCAAAGATAAATGTATTTCCGCCGGGCGATGAGGCCTTCGACGATCTCCTTGATCTGCGGATGCAGTAGGGGTTCTCCCCCGGGAATGCTGACCATCGGCGCGCCGCACTCGTCGACCGCCTTGAAGCATTGCTCGGGCGTAAGCTGCTTTTTGAGGATATGGGCCGGGTATTGGATTTTGCCGCAGCCCGCGCAGGCGAGATTGCATCGAAACAGCGGCTCGAGCATCAACACCAGCGGATAGCGCTTGCGCCCCTGAAGCTTCTGCTTCAACACATAAGAGGCCACGGTCCACATCTGAGAAACGGGTACGCCCATATGGCTGTCTTTCCCTTCGCTTTCGACTCAATGCCAAAGCATACCGGTAATCGCCCGACATTCCAACGGACGATGCCGCAAGGGATTATCGGCCAAAGGTATCAGGCAACTCATGTCGAGATTCGGGCTGGTCGAGGATGCTAGCTCGCGTCAGTGCCACGAGTTACCTTAAGCGAGCTCGTGAAACAAAAACAAGTAATCATTTTTACGGCTGTTCAGACCGAGGCGAAGGCGGTCGCGCGGGCGCTGCGTCTTCGTCGAGCTAGCAAGGTTTTGTGGAACGGCGATGAGAATCGAGGCCCGCCGGTTTCTTTGTACATGATTGGAATGGGAGCCAGTCATTTGCCAGCGATTGTGCCAAGTGAGTTGGGATGCATTCTGATGGCTGGCTTGGCAGGGGCGCTCGAACCGTCGCTGCAGATCGGCGACCTCGTGATTGACGCACAATCAACGTTTGCAACGGAAGTCAAAGCAGTGCGAGGAAGCATCTACACTTCGAAGACTTTGATCGCGACGCCAGCCGAAAAGGCGGATTGCTTCGATAGGAGCGGGGCGGTCGCTGTCGATATGGAAAATCAGATTGTCCGCGAATGGGCGGCGAAGATGGATGTCCCATTTCTCGGTATCCGCGCCATCAGTGATCGAGCCGATCAGTCACTCGACCCGAGCATCCTCAATGCAATTGATGAGTTCGGCGGCATTAAGCCGATTCAACTTGCCGCCGGCCTCCTCGGTCGTCCGGCGCGAATCGCGTCGCTGATACGGGTCGGCTCGCATGCGAAGCATGCGGCGGAGCGCATCGGTTGGGCGGTTGCGGAGATCGTCGCAGCTATGCAATGACGCATGTAAGTAGCCACCGAATCAAGTTTTAGGGAGGGTTTTACTTCTTCGCCATTTGCCTCATAGCCTTTCGTCGAGTAGATAGTTGTAGAGGTCGCATATTATCGGACCATGAATAATGTCTCGCATTCGCATGTCCGACAAAAATTCCCTTGCACACCAAAATGCGCCTTTACGAGCCGCGACAGTTTGCCCTACTCTACCGTGGTGTGCTTTGGCTAAGGGTTCGCGACTGACTAGTCAAAATTGAAATCGGTTTAACGTTGAGAATTTGCAACAGTCCTCACTGAAAACAAGGAGCAACCACGTGAAGAAACGATCCGTCCGCGCTGCAAAGTCCTCGGCTGTTCTTGCCCGCGCTTTTGCCGGGATCGAAATGCTCGAGCCTCGTGCTTATCTGAGTGGCGTCGTTCTTGGGGCGCCAATTAACACGACGCCCACCGGTCTGTCGGTCTCATTTACAACCGTAACGAAGGCCGACGGAACCGATGCCGACTTCAACGGCGACGGCAAGACCGATCTGGTGGTCGCTGATACAACCGACAACAAGGTTGGTCTATTCCTGGGCCACGGCGACGGCACTTTTTCCGCTCCCGTCACGGCGACCGTTCAAAGCAGCCCGCTGCCGATCGCGATTGCCGACATGAACGGCGACACCCATCTCGATATCGTCAGCGGCGACTTGGGATTCATCAGCATCGTCAACGGTGACGGCGCCGGCGGCCTGGGCACGGTTACAAACATTCCCACCAACGTCGATGACAACCACGCGATCGGCGTTGCCGATCTCGATGGAAACGGCAAGCTGGATATCGTGAGCGCCAGCACGACGCCCGGCGCAAGTCCGGCGGCGGAAGTCCTGCTCCAGCAGACCAACGGTACGTTTGTCCAGCAGAACCTGAATCTCGGCGGCCGCACCGGATTCGCATCCCTGGCCGTTGCCGACTTCAACGGAGACGGTCATGCCGACATTGCACTGATTTCGCAAAGCGGCAATACCGTGACAGTCCTTATCAATAATGGCGACGGGACTTTCGGCGCGCCCACCGACTACGCCACCGGTTCCGGACCGACCTCCCTCGTCACCGGCGATTTTAATGGCGACAACAAGCCCGACATCGTTACCGCCAACAGCACCGGCGGAAGCGTTAGTTTTCTGGCCGGTGATGGAAGTGGCCACTTCGCGGCCAAAGTGGACAGCGCCGTCGTCGGAAGTCCGGCGGGCGGCGGGCCGCTCAAGGTCCGCACGGCGAATCTCAACAATGACAGCTTCCCCGATCTGCTTGTCCTGCTCAGCAGCAATTCCAGTCACCTCGACGGCGCGGTGCTGCTAGCCAATGGCAACGGCACGTTCCACACCGGGACGACGATTTCCACCGGCGGTTCAACGCGCACGGCACTGGCCGCTGGGAACATTAACAATAATACCGATGCCATCCCTCCAACCTCTACCGATGTCATCGTCGCAAACAGCTCGCAGATCACGACTCTGTTAAACGTCACGGGTCAGGATACGACAGCGCCGACCTTCACTGTGCCGACCACACAGCCGGCAGCGACTGCCGGCTCAACGACGTATCAGTTCAACGTCGTTTATACCGACAATAACGAAGTCGATGCCTCAACGCTGGGCAACAACAACGTGACCGTCACAGGCCCCGGAGGATTCAGCCAGGCGGCGACGCTCGTTAGTCAGAACCTCGGTAATGGACCGTCGGTGCAGGCAACGTACCAGATCACGTTCTCTGGTGGGTTGACCAGCGCCAATGCTGGCACCTACACGGTGACGGCCAACACCGTAGCGCTCACCGGCGGTGTAACGGATGCCAACGGAAATGCGCTGGCCCAGGCAAACCCGCCGGGCGATACATTCACGCTTACTCTTGGCGCGCCAAGCACAGGCGTCACCGTCGGCCCGATTCAAGGCAAGTTCCTGACGAGCGTCGTCGCCGGCTCCAAAGGCAAGCCGGTCAAGTTCAAGGTGACCAACACCAGCGGCTCGACGTTTAAAGGCACCTACGTCATCACGCTTGCCGCTTCTTCGACACCCGCAATTGACTCCAGCTCGATCGTGCTGGCGCAACTGTCGAAGAAGGTCAATCTCAAGAACGGCAAGAGCGCGAACATTTCCATCAATAAGTGGAATTATCCGACGGTTGTCGGCGACTACTTCATCGTCGTTCAGGCCGACAATGGCCAGGGTCAGATCGGAACAAATGCAACGTCGACACAGGTCAATGTTGCTGCTCCGTTTGTCGACCTTAATAACCTGTGGAATGGCGTCGCCCCGGCGATGGTCGCGGGTAAGAAGACGACATTGACGTTCAAAGTTCAGAACATCGGCAACGTGGCCGCCAAGGGAACACTGACCGTTCAGTTGCAGGCAACGAGCGGCACCACGCTTGATTCAACGGCGCAGACCGTTGCGACCGTGTCGCCGGTGCATGTGAGCATCCAGCCGGGCAAGAGCGGGACGGTTCATCTGCGATTTGTGCCGGGCACCATTAGCTCCGGAACGTATCACCTGGCGATCACGCTCAACCCGCTCGCCGGTTTCAACGGAATCAACTTCACGAGCAATACGGTCTTCAGCGCCAATACCTTTACGGTTTGATCAGCCCGCGATGTAACACTGATGAAAATTTGGAAGGCCCGGCAACGTTGCCGGGCCTTCTATCATTTGGGATCAAATCATCCTTGGCGAGGAGCGTGATGCCATTTGCTTTGACCCATCTATAATTAATGACCAATGGAAGACAGCGGCGCTGAGAAGCGCGACGATCCTTTGCCTCGGACACCTCAAGGGCCCAGTCATTCCAAGACGTTAGAAGATGCGCTGGCAAGCGTCCAGCGAACTTTGGAAACTGGCGCGGTGGATTCGGCGCATAAGCGCGCTTCACTGCACTTTGCCGCTGCAGATCTGCTGGATCGCCTTGATCGCTACGATGAAGCTTTTGCGCAGGCGCGCCTCGGCCATCAAGAGCGGCATGTGCAATATGATCCCCATCGCATCGAACGACTCGTCGATGAAAAGATCGAGCTGTTTACGCGACCCATACTTCGCTGTCTGGCGCGCGCCAGTGAAAGTTCTGACAAGCCGATCTTCATCGTCGGCATGCCGCATTCCGGAACTACCCTCGTGGGGCAGTTGTTGGCCTCACATCCGATGATGCATGATGCAGGGGAGCTCGACTGGATTGCTCAGATCGAGCACTCGTTGCTGCAGCGCTCACCCGACAAAGAGCGACAAACTCTCGATCTGCGGCGATGCAGTCTCTCTGTCCTCGATGAGCTGGCCGGCCGATATCTTCGGCCGCTTATCGCACTCAATCCGCAAGCCAGTCGCATCACTGATCGAATGCCGCTCAACTTTTTGAATCTTGGATTGATCTCGAGACTGTTCCCCGATGCGCGGGTGATCCATTGTGTGCGCGACCCGCTCGATACCTGCCTGTCCTGCTACCTCACCGGGCCTGGCGTCGGCCATGAATTTGCTGCCGACCTGACAACGCTGGGCCACTTCTACCGCCAATACCGTCGCCTGATCGATCATTGGAAGCAAGTCCTCGACTATTCAATTCTCGAAGTCTCGTACGAGGCGATGGTGGAGGATCCGGAGTCGCAAGCCAAGGAAATGCTCGAATACCTGGGGCTTCCGAGGAATGCCCACTCCTTTTCGCCCCATGAGAAGCGAGTTACTGACTTGGACAGCGATACCCAAGTCCACGAGCGCCTTTCGGTCGGGCGTTGGAAGAATTACGCAAACCAGCTCGAGTCAATTCGGTTAATGCTCGAGGAACTGGGGGCCGGCCGCGCCAACACGCTATAGCTGCAGAGACACCCCCGCAGCCGCTCAAACCCGTAAAAGCCTTGGGATAAACCGGGGCATTTCCTTATGGAACCTTATCATCAGGTAACATAATATATGGTGGTCAACAAAGCGCTCGCGTGTTGCGATAGCGGGTAAGATATGAGCAGTACAGAAGTTAACCGGTCAACGCCTACTGGTGTGGCTGGATTAACCGGTCTTGAGATGGCGTCCGCTCTTTATGCGGCCGGGGAAATTGATCGAGCTTGGGCCATCGTCGAAAGCCATCTATGTAAGGGCGAACGCTCGCCACATCTTGCCATTCTCTTTGGCCAATTGGCCCCCTACATCAGCAAGGTGGACGAGGCTCTGGCCTTGCTCTTGAAGCAAGCAGACATCGCGAAGGGTTTGCCGGCGCGGGAACTGGCACTTCTCCATGCCGTGGTTGCAAATCTTCTGGACCGGCAGGGGCGATACAAGGAAGCCTTCACTCACGCAACTCAATGCAATACTTTGCGTGGCGGAACGTATGACCGTCAGCGCGTTGAACAATTTGCTTCGCAGATGATCGCATATTTCACGCGTCACCGGATGGCATGCTTGCCCCGATCGACGGTGCGATCAGAACAGCCGGTTTTTTTGATTGGTATGCCGCGCTCAGGCTCGACGCTGATCGAGCAGATCCTGTGCTCGCATCCGCAAGTTGCCGGCGGCGGCGAGGTGCCGTGGATGTTTGATGCCGGCTATGAAACGGAGCGACGTACGCGTGGAAAAGCGGAATTCCCCTATTCTCTTGATCGTTTGACGACTTCCGATCTCGATGTCTTGGCTCAGGGATATCTCGCGAAAGTTTCATCTGTCGCGCCGCGGGCTGTTCGCTTCACCGATAAAATGCTGAGCAACTATTTGAACCTTGGATTGATCACGTTGCTCTTCCCGCAGGCCAAAGTCATTCACTGCCTTCGTGAGCCGCTGGATACGTGCCTTTCATGTTACATGATCGATTTCGATACGGGCCATGAGTTTACTCGCCGCCTCGATTGGCTCGGCCATTTCTACAGTCAATATCGTCGGATTATGAGCAACTGGTTGGCGGTTCTGGATCGGCCCACGCTCGAAATTCGCTACGAAACCGTGGTAGCGGATCCCCGAGCACAAGGCCAGCGAATTTGCGATTTCATCGGACTTGAATGGGACGAGCGATGCCTTCGCTTCTACGACAACAAGCGACTCGTTAGCAACTCCAGTGCTCAGCAGGTTCGCCAGCCGATTTACGACCGATCGGTGGGGCGGTGGCGAAATTACGAAAAGCAGCTCCAGCCGCTCAGAACCGCTTTAGGCTGGGGATGATTCGGCACCGATACCTCTTGAAAAACATCCTGTGTCAGCTAATAATAAGTTCGCTTATTATTTGGCTCCTTCTCGTTGCCCTCCATTTTGGTGCCATTGGTTTTTTGTGCTGAGCACCCATGCTTGAATCGACGGCCGAGCGCCTACCCCAAGCCGCCCCTTCCGATGCGCAGGCGGCGCGTCAAGCTGCTCTAGCGGGCGATGAATTCTTTAAGCGCGAGATGCTGCCCGAAGCGCTGGAGCGGTACGTTTGCGCCATGCAGATGAATCCCGGCGAAGCAATCTATTGCTTCAACGTCGGATTCGTGAACTGGCGGCTGAGCAAGCTTGAGGCCGCCCAGCACCACGTTGAAAGAGCTATTGCGCTAAGCCCCGGTGTCGCCCGTTTTCACCAAACCTTGTCGCAGATCCATTTCGGTCGGCTTCAGATTCCGCTTGCACTTCATCATGCCAGGTGTGCTTGGGAACTAGCTCCCACTGATCCTGAGATTACTGTCTTCCTGGCTTCCATGCTGGAGGCGGATGGGCAGGCCGAGGCGGCTCTGCAAGTTGTCCAACCGCTGCTCGAGCGCGGGCCGCATTCGAATGCACTCGGGATGGTGATGGCGCGCATCGCTCCGCGACTGGGGTTGCAGGAGCAGGCCATTGCCCTGATCCAGCGCGCTCTGTCCGCTCAGTCAGGGCAGCAGTCGCGGGAAATCGCGAGCCTGCATCTGATGCTCGCGTCACTGATGGATGGCCAGGGCCAGTACGACCAGGCCTTCATCCACGCCCGCCAGGGTAAAAGCATGCGCGGCGTGACCTATGATCCGCGCAAGCACGAACAAGCCGTCAATGAATTGATCAGCGTCACGAATCGCCGGCGCCTTTCCAGCTTGCCTCACGCGAGCAACGATGACGACAGGCCAGTCCTGATCGTCGGCATGCCGCGATCGGGAACGACGCTCGTCGAGCAGATCCTCAGTTCCCATCCGTCGGTTCATGGCGAGGGAGAGCTGGCCTGCTTCTTCCAGATGTGGGAGAACCACTTCAGCCAGACCGGAAAGCTTTCGACAACTCTGGGCGCGCTGTCGGCCGATCGCGTCGACGAGTTGGCGCAGCAATACCTGCAACCGTTCGAAGCACTCAACCCCGATCTCCTGCGAATCACCGATAAAATGCCCGCCAATTTCATGTACCTCGGGCTGGTCTCGCTGCTGTTGCCAAAGGCGCGCATCATCCATTGCCGGCGCGACCCGATGGACACCTGTCTTTCCTGCTTCATGACCGACTTCGCATCCGCGAACGAATATTCCTGCGATCTGCGCTGGCTGGGCCACTACTACCGCCAATACGAGCGGGTGATGGCCCACTGGAGGTCGGTGATCGATCTGCCGATCCTCGAAGTTCAGTACGAACAGTTGGTCTCCGACTTCGCCGCTCAAAGCCGTCGGCTGATTGAGTTTCTTGGCCTTCCCTGGGATGACCGTTGCCTGGACTTTCACAAGAACAATCGCTTTGTCGCCACCGCCAGTTCCGCCCAAGTCCGCCGGCCGCTTTATCAGTCGTCGGTCCGACGATCGGAGAACTACCGCAGCCATCTGGCTCCGCTACGAGCCGCGCTGGGATGGGGATAATTCAAGGCACGCGTTGTAGAATCGATCGCGTCAGCGGGACATCGCGTCTGCGCGCGTTTGGTTTTGCATCGACCAGCCATGGCTGATTCTCCAACCGATCCAGCCCAGAGCCCGAAGTCCAACAAGGAATTGGCGTATTCCGCCTCGCTGGCGGGCGATGAGTTATTCAAGCGAGGCATGTTCCCGCAAGCGCTTGAGCGATATGTCTATGCCGCACAACTGAGCCCCGATGTCGCGATCTTCCCTTTCAACGCCGGGTTGGTCTGCTGGCGCCTTGGAAACGTTGACGCGGCGCAGCAACACATCGAAAGGGCGATTGCACTCGATCCCCGCGTAGCCCGATTTCATCGCATTTTATCGCAGCTTCATTATGACAGTGGTCGGATCGAGGCAGCTCTGCATCACGCGCGACGTGCCTTGGAACTGGCTCCGGATGATGCGGAAATCGCGATTGCGCTGGCAGCGATGTTGGAGGCTAATGGTCAGCCCAAAGAAGCGCTGCAGATCATCCAGCCCTTAATCAATCGAGGCCCTCACACCAATTCCCTCACGATGGTCCTCGCCCGCCTCGCTCCGCATCTTGGAATGGAGCAGCAGGCAATCACCCTGATTCAGCGCGTATTGGAATCGCAGGCCGGCCAGCAGTCGCGCGAAATCGCTGCTTTGCATTTGATGTTGGCGTCATTGCTGGACAGCCAGAAACAATATGACGAGGCGTTCATGCACGCCCGCCAGGGCAACAGCATGCGCGGCCTCAATTATGATCCGCGTAAGCAGGAACAGTTCATCAATGAGTTGATCGGCGTCATGACCCGCGAGCGTCTCTCGAGCCTGCCTCAGGCGCGCAATGATGACGACCGGCCGGTGCTGATCGTCGGCATGCCGCGGTCGGGAACTAGCCTGATCGAGCAGATCGTCGCCTCGCATCCATCGGTTCACGGTGCCGGTGAATTGCTCGGCCTTTTCAGGATATGGCAAAGCAACTTCGCTCAACCCGGCCATCTCTCGGAGAGTTTGTCTGCGCTATCAGATCAACGGATCAACGAATTGGCGCAGCAATATCTCGAGCCTCTCAAGGCATTGAACCCAGCCGCGCTGCGGATCATCGACAAGATGCCCAGCAACTTTCTCTATCTCGGGCTGGTCTCGCTGCTGCTGCCCAAAGCGCGAATCATTCATTGCCGGCGCGACCCGATCGACACTTGTCTCTCCTGCTTCATGACCGACTTCGTATCTGCCAATGAGTATGCGTGTGACTTGGAATGGCTGGGCCATTACTACCGCCAATACGAACGGCTCATGGCGCATTGGAAGTCGGTTCTCGATTTGCCAATGCTTGAAGTCCAGTATGAAGAAGTTGTCGCCGACCTCCCGGGCCAAAGCCGGCGGCTCATCGAGTTCCTCGAACTTCCTTGGGATGATCGTTGCGTCCAGTTCCACAAGACCGATCGCTTCGTTGCCACCGCCAGCTCCTCGCAAGTGCGCAAGCCCCTTTATCAATCCTCTGTCAAGCGATGGGAGCACTATCGGCAGCACCTGTCGCCGCTGCTTGCAGCCCTGACGTCGAACTGAATGACAGCCGTTCGTCGCCATGCCATTTGGACCCTAACTTGCGCGAAGGTAAAATGGCCTCGGCTCGCTCGATGCCGGCTTTACTGCACGATCCCCGGCTCTGGACGCATCATGCACGATGGCCAATCGGAATCTACGCCGACAGAGGGTCGCGATGCTCCCATGCGCAAAAGGACATCCCCAGGGCCGCTCCATGATCCACTGCGCGCCCGCGCAGTCGCTGTCGCTGGCGATGCACTTCTTGGCCAGGACAAACTGGAAGAAGCGCTCGCCAGATACATGGAAGCCGCGCAACTTGATTCGACCGTCCCCGATTATCCCTTCAATTCCGGGCTGATCCTCTGGCAGCTTCGGCGTGATGAGCAGGCACTCGAATTCCTTAAAAAGACAATTGAATTGAGTCCCAACTTTGGTCGGGCTCATAACATCCTCGGGCAGCTTTTCAAACGAATGGGAAAGGTCGATCTTGCCCACCAACACGCCCGGATCGGCTACGAGCTTGAGCCAAATGACCTGCGCGCCGCCATCGGCTACGCTTCTCTGCTCGATTTCGACCGCGACAGCGAAACAGCTTTTCAGATCATCAAACCTTTCATCGAAGCCGGCCAGCCCGGCAGCGATCTGGCCCTGCTCGTCGCCCGCATCGCGTTAGCAAGGGATGGGATGGATGCCCTGGCGCTGGACATGCTGCGGCGGGCTTTGGCCGACCCGGCCACGCGAACCGATCGGGAAAATCGCTCGCTGCATTTCATGCTCGCATCGCTGCTGGATCGCGCCGGCGACTTTGACGTTGCCTTTGCTCATGCCCGCCAGGGCAATGCGCTCCGAAAAGCCAGCTACGATCCGAAGGGGCACGAGCGATTGATCAGCGAAACGATCGACTCGATGTCGCCTCATCGGCTCGCGTCGTTGCCACGCTCCACCGTTGACAGCAAAACGCCGATCTTCATCGTCGGCATGGTGCGCTCGGGCACGACGCTGGTCGAACAAATCCTTTCCTCGCACCCGCAGATTCATGGCGCCGGCGAGCTGACCTGGTTCTTCGAGCTGGCCCGATCGATTCTCGATGCGCCTGGGCAACAACAGCGCCTGGCCAGCATGTCACTCGATGCCGTCAACACCGTGGCTAAGAAGTACCTCGATCCGCTGCAGGCGCTCTCGCCTTCGGCTCTGCGCATCACCGATAAGCTGCCGGCCAATTACATGTATCTCGGATTGATCTCGATCCTCTTCCCCCAGGCGCGCATCATTCATTGCCGGCGCGATCCGCTGGATAACTGCGTCTCCTGCTTCATGACCAATTTCGCGTCGGCCAACGACTTCTCCTTTGATCTGCGCTGGCTGGGTCACTATTACCGCCAATACGAACGGCTCATGGCCCACTGGAAATCGGTGCTGGAGATGCCGATGCTCGAAATCCAATACGAGCAGGTGGTCGAAGACTTGCCGGGCCAGGCGCGAAGGCTCATCGAATTCATTGGTCTCCCATGGGATGACGCCTGCCTGAATTTCCAGGACAACAAGCGCCACATCCACACCGCCAGCAACAAGCAGGTCCGCCGGCCGCTCTATAAATCATCGGTGGGGCGGTGGCAGCATTATCAAAAGCATCTGGCCCCCCTTATGGCGGCATTGGGCTGGGGATAAATCCTATTTTGGATGATCATTATTCTCGGGCCGGCCTTCTGCATAAAACCAGTTGTGGATCGGCTTGAGGATTTCCTGCACTTCGCGCAAGAGCTTTTCGTCGATCCTTTCATCCGCCCATTGCGCCCATTTTTGAACATTCGTTGGATTTGCTGATCCCACAATACACGTAGCCATGTCGGAATTGGCAATCGAAAACTGCAACGCGAGCTTGGCGATGTCGCTGCCTCGCGCGGCGCAATGCTCGGCGGCGGCTTTGGCCGTCTGGCGCACGAGCGGCGTCGCCTTGTGCCAGGCCGGCAGGGGCTGATTGGTCAGCAGCCGGGCGGAGAAGGGGGCCGCGTTCATGATGCCCACACCTTTGCCCTTCAAGTACGGCACCAGATCGGCCAGCATCGTGTTCTGAATCGTGTAGTGGTTATACGAAAGGATCACATCCAGCTCCGCTCGATCCAGGATCCAGCGGAAAATGTGCATCGGATATCCCGAAACGCCGACGAACTTGACTTTTCCCTGCTTCTGCAACTTTCGCAATGCAGGCAGCGTTCCATCGACGATCTGCTGCATGTCCACAAATTCGATGTCGTGGCAGAGAACGATGTCCAGGTGATCCACCTTCATCCGCTCCAGGCTCACATCCACGCTTTCGACCACGCGCTTGGGGGAAAAATCAAAATGCTGTGGCGCATACCGCCCCAGTTTCGTGCCAAGCAAATAGCTATCCCGCGGCACATCCCGCAGCGCAAGGCCCAGCAACACTTCTGACATTCCGCGCCCGTAATAGGGCGAGGTGTCGATGAAATTCATCCCCAGATCCAGTGCCACCCGCACAGACCGAAGCGCCTCATTCAAATCCACATTGCGAAACTCGGCCCCCAATGACGAAGCCCCGAAGCTGAGGATCGGCAACTTCAATCCGGTCTTTCCCAATGCGCGCGTTTCCATCTTTGAATTCCTTAGTCCATCCGAACGCCGATCGTCAGCAGCAGATTCGCGAATCGCTGTTGGTCGGCGGTTTGAATCGTCAAAATGTGATCGTGCGTCGCAACCACTTTGTAAAACTCCCACTTCTCGATCGGCTGCAATTCCAGCGCGAGTCCTGCCGACTTGATCGCCCCTCGAAACTGCGCCCAGACCGGCGGGTCCTCCTGCAGCGCGTACGGGCCGGTCTTCTCGTACATCATCGTGTTGGCCGCCTCGATCGGCACGGCACTGAGGATCGCCTCGAGCACCTGTGTGCACGTCACCACGCCCGGCATCAGGTTCAGGCTCACCAGTTCCGCATGCGGACCGATCGCCGACGACGCGGGATAGTTGCCATCGGCAATGAGAATCTTGCCATGGTGACCGGCCCGGCCAATCACTTCGTTGATCTTGGGATGAATCAGTCGATGCTTAAGCATAAATCAGCCCGCATTCATGCGGAAAAACCGGTTAAAGGAATCGATCGTCTTTTTCGCTGCGGCGTCGGGATCAGGGTAGGGCAGGCATTCTGCCGACACGTAGCCGTCATATCCAATCTCGCGAAGCGCGCCGGTGATGCGAGTCATGTCCGTGTGACCCAACCCCATCGGCCTGCGATTGGAATCGGCAAAGTGGACATGGCCAATCGCTTTCCCGCCGGCCTTGAGTGATCCCGCGAGATCCGCTTCCTCAATGTTCATGTGATACAGGTCGGTCAGCAATTTCACGTTTGAGTTACCCAGCGACTGGATCAGCGCAAGTCCATCATCAATCGAATTGATCAGATTCGTCTCATATCGATTGAGCGGCTCAAAGAGCAGCGGCACGTTGTATTGCTTGGCGTGTCGCCCGAGATCTTCCAATGCTTCGCGCAGCCGACCTAATGCGACGTCTCGACTGGTCTGCCCATCCCATCGCCCCTGCATCGAGCCGACAATGGCCGGTGCGCCAAACGCTCCGCCGGCATCGATGATGCCGCGAATGAAATCGCGCGACTGCGTTCGCGCGGATGAATCGGGTCCCGTGAGTGTCAGCCGATGCAGCATCCAACCACCGCCGGTGCCCACTGCGGCAAGGCGGAGGTTCTGGTCGCCAAGCAGCGATTTGAGATTGGCCGATGCAATCGCTTGCCCCGAAGGCGCAAATATTTCAACGCCATCAAATCCAAGCGATTTCGCTTTTCGGCACGCGCCCGGCAGGTCGTCCCAAAAGACGAACGGACCGCCTTTGGCCTGCGGGATCAAGCTGATTGTCACCGCCGATCGAATCACGATTGCTCCGTTGGGAAAGATTTACGACACCTGCACCATCGCTTTAATGACACCTGTTTCCGGCTGGCAGTAGCTGGGGAATTTGCCGATCATTTCTTCAAAGCCGCACTGGTGCGTGATCCATGGCCGGGTGTCGATGACCCCTGACTCGATCAGCTTGATGATTCGATCGAAATCGGTCGGCAGCGCATTGCGCGACGACAGCAGCGTCATTTCACGCCGATGCAGCAGGGGATCGGGAAAAGAAATCTCGGAGGTCACAATGCCGACGAAAACCAGTCTTCCGGTATGGCCGACGTAGTTGAACGAATTGCACATCGACTTGGTGTTGCCGGTGGCATCGAAAACCATCGTCGCTAATGAGCCACCGGTGATGCGCTGCAGCTCTTTAAGCTCCGCGCCGTCGCCGGTTGCTCGTATCGTCTGCTGCACGCCCATTCTTTTCTTGCAAAAATCGAGGCGGCCTTCGTTTAAATCGAGCACTGTGATATTCGCCTTGGCCACTTTCAAAAACTCGATGACCGAAAGCCCGATCGGTCCCGCGCCGATCACCAGGGCATGCTCGCCCGCCTCCGGTTGGGCGCGATCAACGGCATGGCAGCCGATGCCCAGTGTCTCGACCAGCGCAAGCTGCTCAAGCGCCAACTTGCTTGAAGGATGAAGCTTTCGCGCGGGAACAATGAACCGCGGCCGGAGCCCACCATTGGTATGCACGCCCAGCACTTTCAGGCTCTCGCAGCAATTGGGCCGGCCGCGCCGACATGCCAGACATTGCTGGCAATTCATGTAAGGCTCAACCGAGCAGCGATCGCCGGGCTTAATGTTGGTGACGCCCGAACCGACTTCCAAAACTTCCACGCCCAGCTCGTGGCCCGGAATGGTTGGATAGGTGAAGAACGGCATCTTCCCCAGAAAACCGCTGATATCCGAGCCGCAAATCCCCACCCGAGCCACGCGCACCAACGCCTCGCCCGCCTCCGGCTTCGCCGGCTCCTCGATGTCGATCAGCTTGAAATCACCCGGTTTTTCCAGACAGATTGCTTTCATTTGCTTCCCAAAATTAACTTGGATCAAATCAGATTAATTAACCGCAGATAAACGCAGATGAACGCAGATTGAAAACATAATCAAAAACGATTCACGACGCGCTTTACCTCAATCTGCGCCTTCGCGAAGTTGATCATGAGGCAAACCTTGATTCCCGTAGCTTTCAGGTAGTTCAGGCACTGGGCCATGTGAGCCTCATCAAACGCCTTTACGGCCTTTAGTTCGACGATCACGCACCCTTCAACCAGGAGGTCGGCGTAATAGTCGCCGACAACTTCACCGCGCCACAAAACTGGAACCGGGTGCTGCTGAAGGACTGCGAATCCAGCCCGTTGCAGATCGATTCTCAATGCGTTTTCGTAAACCTTTTCTAAAAACCCGCATCCCAAACCATTGGCCACATCGTACGCACAACCGATGATCCGCTCCGTGATCTCATTCAATTTGGATTCGTCTGCATTCATGAGCGACTCCGTTACCCAAACTGGATTTGATTTAACCGCAGATAAACGCAGATGAAGCAGATTGAAAATGCAATCGAATTTAGATTTGATTTCCATTTTTCTGTGATACCGATGCGACTCAAAATGAGCTCTGGCCTCTCGGACTGCTTTCTTATCTGCGTTCATCTGCGTTTATCTGCGGTTAATTTTCTTCTTCGGCTTGTCTCATTCCACCGCCAGCACGGGCCGGCAGAAGGCTCCGCTGAAGCCGCGGAAATTTACGGGCAGACACCATAACGTCGCCGGCTGCGGGGCGGCCAGCGCTTCGGGACCAAATCGCAAATCTTCCACGACCCACACGCCCGCTCCCAGCAGAATCTCATGCGTTTTTGAATTATCCGGATCGCGACTGCCGCCGATCGAATAATGATCGATGCCGACGCCTTTGATTCCGTGATCCACTAGCCATTGCGCCCCGGCTGGCCCGAGGTAAGGCGAATCGTATTTCCAATTGTCATCCGATTTTCGCAAATCGCCCCAACCCGTGTTGAGCAGCACGATCGAATCTTTCAGAGCCGTCTTCAGCTTTGGCGACAAATGCTCCGGACCAATGGGCGTTTTTGGGCGAATTCCCCGCAGATCGACAATCCACGCCTCACCGACAAATTTATCCAGCGGCACCTCATCCAGACTCGCGCCCCCGGCAATCTTGTGCAGCGGCGCATCCACATGCGACCCCGTATGGCTCGCCAGCGAGAGCAGCTCCAGGTGCCAACCCTCCTTCTCGTGCGTCGCGCCGTATTCGACTTTGACCGAAGGGTGAGCCGGGCAGTTCGGGCACTCGTGGTAAATGGGCTGTGAAAGATCGATCAATCGCATGGGCGGAGACTATACTCGACAGAGTTCGCTGGGATAGGGCATGAGTTGATGCCCCAAAACGCTCGTCGTGCACCACGATGCACCAAATGCAACGTTTTTCATGGAGGGTTGATGTAACATTCGCCCGGCTCAACCCTCAGAATTCGCTTGCTATTGAGGGTTTTACCTGGCTCATGCACCAAAATGCACCAAAACGCACCATTTTTTCGATTTCTCGGCCTCCTCTGCGACAGATTGACGGGTATCGCTTGCTCCCGCGCAACGCCGAAGGCTGGCGGCTGAAGCCGCCACCCCAACTGTCCGCCCTTGCACCCAATCGCCCATCACCTTTCCTTCTCGTCCACCAACGCAAATACAGAACTACTGATTCATACTTTACCCTAACATTATGGGGTACTCAAGTATTTATTTCGGGAAATCGTGAGATTTTTATCTTAACACTTCTGAAGCTATGGCAATGACTTACAGGATTCGTTCTACCGCCATCGCGACGGCTTCTCCGCCACCCAAACATAACGCGACGATGCCAAGTTTTTTATTGCGATGCTTGAGCGCGTGAATCAATGTTACCAGTGTCCGCGCGCCGCTGGCGCCGATGGGATGGCCAAGGGCGATCGCGCCGCCATTCACGTTGATCTTTTCGTGAGGGATTTTCAGCTCATGCATCGCCGCCATCGTGACGGCGGCGAAGGCTTCGTTGATCTCGTAAAGATCGATCTGCCCGGCATCCAGGGATAGCTTTTTCAAAAGCGCGCCGATCGCGCCGATCGGCGCGGTGGTGAACCATTGCGGCTCCTGCGCGAAAGTGGAGTAGCCGAGAATTTTTGCCTGCGGCTTAACGCCCAGCTCCGATGCGCGAGTTGATGACATCGCAACAATTGCAGCCGCGCCATCATTGATGCTCGAAGCGTTGCCGGCGGTGATGGTTCCTTCTTTTCCAAAAGCGGGTTTGAGCTGGCGAAGTTTTTCGGCATTGAATTTTTTGAGGTTCTCGTCTTCCGCGATTCGTTGCGTCGTTTTTCCCGCGGGCGCATCGATCGGCACGATTTCGTCGGCAAACGCGCCGGATTTTGTTGCCGCGATGGCGCGCTCGAAGCTGGCGATGGCAAAATCATCCTGTTGGGTGCGAGTGAAGTGATATTTGCTGGCACACTGGTCGCCGCAGGTGCCCATGTGGACGTTGTTGTACACATCCCACAGCCCGTCGTGGATCATCGAGTCGATCAGTCGGCCATCGCCAAGGCGATAGCCGCTGCGGGCCTTGTCGAGCAGGTAGGGGGCGCGCGACATGCTCTCGGTGCCGCCGGCCAGGACGACGCGCGCGTCGCCGCACGTGATGGCTTGCGCCGCGAGCATGACCGCCTTGAGACCGGAGCCGCAGACTTTATTGACGCTGGTCGCGCCGACGCTCGCTGGAATGCCCGCGCCGATCGACACCTGGCGGGCCACATTCTGCCCGAGGCCCGCGCTGACGACGTTTCCAAAAATGACCTCATCCACCGCGTCGGGTTGGATGCCCGCGCGCTCCAATGCTGCACGAGCTGCCGCGCTTCCCAGCGTCGGCGCTGGCACCTCCGCCAGCGCGCCACCAAATCCCCCAATCGGCGTCCGAACCGCTCCCGCCAGAACGATATCCATGGGCATGATTTTCCTTTTGCCGGGTGCGATGCACCGAGCGTGATTCTCATGGAAATGATATTCAGCATGCGGTAGATGAAACAGTCGCGCGGATACTCACCTTAACTCTCAATGCCACCGCGCAGCGGTGTCCTGATTCCTTTAGCCGCCCCTTCTGTGGGGCGCGTCTAGTGGGATGGGCTGATCGAGTGGTTAGAAAGTGACGAGCAGAGCGGATTCGCACTTGGAAAGAACGCTGTGCGCGGGACGCGAACTGGACGCGCTCCACAAAGGAGCGGCTAAAGGGATGAGGGCGCCGCGATGCGGCGACGATGAGGTTTACTGATTTGCATAACCGCAGTTCATCACTGTTCTTATATCGGTTCTTGGATATGCGCGAACGCATGAATCGATGACACGAACCCACTGATCCGTTGACACAATCGGCCGCTCAGTCTTACGCTATATCCCTTGTGACCGCCTAAGCCGCGCCTGAGGGTGTGGCACGGGGAACCCAAAGCGTTGGGCCGCGACGGATCGGCCGGACGCAGGGGCGAAGGGTTACTTTTAGTAACCCAGGGCACTTTCAGGCCCTAGCCCGTCAGCTAACCCCGTCGGCTTTTGAAAGGGCACAACGTCTCGCCCTCCTGCGGTGGCCGCGTCTACGCGCCATCCGTTCCAGGCAGCCGTTTGTGCGATAGGGTCAGCCAGATCGATGCGCGCGGGCAGGACTGCGCGACGGTCGGCACACGCCCAGTCGGATCTATTTTCTATGCAATCCTCGGATATCGGGCGCGGCAAACCTGCCGCGCTTTCTTTGCTTTCCAGTGAACGCCCTCGAAACGTAAGCTGGTTCCAGGCTGCCGGTCTGCTTTTTGGCGACTGGGGCACGAGCCGGCTGTATGTTCTGGGACTCGCGTTTTTCTTCGCGCAGCGGTCGAGCATCTACCTGATCGCCGCGATGAGCGGGCTCATTCTGGCAGTCGGCTGGGCCTACTCGCAAATTTGCCGGATCTATCCCGACGGCGGCGGCGTCTATACCGCCGCCAAGCACCGCAGCCGAATGCTCGCTGTGATCGGCGCTCTTTTGCTGTTCGCTGACTACGTTGTGACGGCCAGCCTCAGCTCCCTGGATGCATTTCGCTATTTCAATCTGCCGCAGGGCGTTGGGCTGCTCGCCTGGAATTCTCCGGGGCTTTGGGCAATCGTGGCCATCGCGGTGATCGGGTTCTTCAATCTGATGGGCCCGCGCCACACCGGAGCGTTCGCGCTGGCGGCGGCGGTGGGAATGGTCGTCATCACGCTGCTGGTCACGTTCGGCGCGCTGCCGAAGGTCGATTTCCATGCGCTGCCGCACATGGTCGGCAAAGTCCACGAAAGTCCGCTGACGCTTTGGACCCAATTCGTTGCCATCGTGCTGGCACTCAGCGGAGTGGAGGCAATCGCGAATCTCACCGGCGTGATGAAACGGCCCGTCGCTCATACTGCGCGCCGCGCCATCTGGACTGTCGCCATCGAGGTCGCGGTCTTCAATATCCTTTTGGGGATTTGCATGGTCGCCAATAAGCACTTGACGGATTCCGCCAAGTACAAGGACGACATGCTGGCCTTCCTCAGCCTGGATTACATCGGCCCCTGGGCCGAGCTGCTCGTGCGGGCTCTGGGCGGAGTACTGTTGCTGTCGGCAACCAATACCGCGATCACCGACATGATCTCGATCCAATACCTGATGGCCCGCGACGGCGAGCTGCCGCAGGCCATGCAGAAACTCAACCGGTTCGGTGTTCCATGGATACCGGCACTGGTCGCCGCGAGCGTTCCGATACTGGTGCTGCTGGTCAGCCATGATTTGGAGCGATTGGCCGAGCTATACGCGATCGGCGTGATCGGCGCGGTGGCCATCAACGTCACGCTCTGCGCCGCGCATCCGCGGCTGCGCCGCCCGAAGAGAAAGATCCCGATGTCAGTCCTGGGACTGGTGCTGCTGGCGATTTGGATCACTCTCGCGATTACCAAACTTCACGCCCTGGCCTTTGTCTGCATCGTGATGGCGGTGGGCCTAACCGCCCGCGCGCTGACCAAATGGGTGCAGGGACGACGCGAGCGACCGAGCCTGCTGCGCCAGGCGATTCACGAGCAGCTAACCGCAGATGCTCTGGCCCGGCCGAAGATTCTGCTGGGAACGTATGGCTCGGAATTGCTTGCACCGGCAGCCCTTTTGGAAGCCAGGCGCGAGCATGCGACACTCGTCGTCTGTTTCATCAGGCAAGTCACATTGTCCTACAAATATGAAAGTCGATTGACAATTGATACCGATCAGGCGGCGGTGAAGACCTTCAGCCGATTCCTCGATTTGGCACATGGTGCGGGCGTTCCGATCCTCCCGGTTTATGATATGGGCTATGACGCGGCCGAGCTGATGGCGGAAACAGCCGCGATCTATGGCTGCACGAAGATCCTGCTGGGAACCAGCCGCAAAGGCGCGCTGTATCACCTGATCAAAGGCCATTTCCAGCGCCGGATGGAGACGATTCTTCCGCCGGAAGTGCAGGTTCAGGTGATCAGTCCCGAAGAGGCGGCGGCCGCCAGCGAATCGGAAGCTGCAATGCCGGAGGCGGAGCATCAGCCTGACATGGAGCCGCATTCGCATTTGCAATGAGCTGCTTCAAGAGGTCGCGCGGATTTCCGATTACACAATTCTCTCTTGCGCGAATATTAATGCAGGGGAAATGATTGACGGATAACGTGGCTGGCGGACAAACCGGGACTTCCAAATGAAATCGACTCACTGCTTTGCGCTCGTGCTGGCGATGGCGGGCTTCTGCGCCTGCGGCATTTCTCGTGGCGATGATTCAGTCGCCGCAAGAAACGCTGTGACTCAGATCCCCGATCTGCCGCGGCCTGATGGCTCGACGATGTTGCCCAATGGGTGGAAGCTTTCGCCCGCTGGGAAAGCGACACAACTGGCCGGCGACATGCCGACGCAGATGCTGCTGACCGCGGATGGCAAATACCTCCTCACCGCCACCGGCGGATACAACGAGCATGGTATCAGCGTCATCGAAGTGGCCAGCGGAAAGCTGGTCGATCATGCGAAGGTGCCGGCGACGTTTGCCGGGATGAGCATCGATCCAAAGGGCGAACATGTTCTGCTCTCCGAAGGCGGAGCGACTCGCCCGGCGGTTGCGTATTCATTTAAGTTTGAAGCGGGGCATCTCACGCCGGAGAAAAATCTGCGGGTTGAGGCCATCCCGCGTGAGCGTCGATTTATCGGCGGGCTTGCCTGCGGAAAAGACGGCTCGATCTACATCGTCAGCATCCGCGAAGGCAAGGTCTACAAGACGAATGCGAATGGCTCGGATGCGATCAGCGCCAAGGTTGAATATCGCCCGTGTGCGATCGCGCTGTCACCGGATGGTCAGGCGCTGGCGGTTGCCAATTGGGGTGACAAATCGGTTGAGATTCTCAATTCGTCTGACCTGAAATCCATTTGCAAGTTGGAGGTCGGAAGCCATCCGTCAGCTGTCTCTTGGAGCACCGACGGAAGAATCTTTGTCGCAAACGCGGGCGCCAATACCGTCAGCGTCATCAGCTTGAGCAAGAAAGCGGTCATCGAGACGATTCGCACATCGCTCGATTTCCAGGTTCCGGTCGGCTCGACGCCGATGGCAGTTGCGGTCGATTCAGTCGCCAAGCGACTTTACGTCGCTAATGCCGACAACAATGACGTGGCGGTGGTCGATATTTCCGAAGCCGGGGAGTCGAAAGTGCTGGGCTTCATCCCGACCGGCTGGTATCCCTGTGCCCTCGCGCTATCGACGGATGGAAAGCAACTGTTCATCGGCACCGGTAAGGCGCTGGATCATTTTGGGCCAAACATCAAGCCGATGGCAGATGGCCGGCCGGGAAATGCGCGCAATGCCGCGACATACATTGGCAACATGCTGACGGGCCATGTTTCGTTTGTGGCCGCGCCAGATGAGAAAGCCTTGGCCGGCTATACGCGACAGGTGCTGGCGAATTCACCCGTTCCATTCGTCACCGAGCAGCTTGCCAAACAGCAACGTGAAGTGCTGGAAGGCGCATTTCACAAGATCAAGCATGTCGTTTACGTTATCAAAGAAAACCGTACCTACGACCAGGTCTTCGGCGATCTGCCTCAGGGTAATGGCGACGCGAGCGTCTGCATGTTTGGCAAGAAGGTGACGCCGAACCATCACGCGATCGCCCAGCAGTGGGTGCTTCTGGACAATCTTTATTGCAACGGCGAAGTGAGCGTCGATGGCCACGCCTGGTGCGACGCGGCTTACGCCAGCGATTTCACGCAGCGATCATGGACCAACAGCTACAGCAAGCACCCGGCCCTGGATGCCGACGAGCGATTGAACCGCCAGCCGGGCGGCTACATCTGGGACAACGCAATCGCCCATCATCTTTCTTTCATGAGCTACGGCGAAGGCGCGAGCTTCCTGGCCAGTCCCGAGCAGGCGCCGGACGCCGACGATGCCGGGATGAAGACCGGAGTCTTCTCCAAGACCTGGCAGCAGGCGGGTTGGAAAATGGGCGGAGGTAAGCGCGATTATCAGCGAATGCAGATTTTCATCGATGATCTTCATGCCGGTGAAAAGAGCGGCAATTGGCCGGCCTTGATGGTCATGTCATTGCCGGAGGATCACACGTCCGGGCGCAGGGTTGGAACGAATACGCCTGATGCGTGCGTGGCATCCAATGATCTGGGAGTCGGCGCGCTGGTGGATGCGGTGAGCCACAGCAAATTCTGGCCCGAGACGGCGATCTTCGTGATCGAAGATGATGCCCAGAACGGGCAGGATCATGTCGATGCCCATCGCACGGTCGGGCTGGTGATCTCGCCCTACACCCGGCGCGGTATAGTCGATCACACGATGTACACGACCGCATCGATGATTCGGACGATCGAATTGATGCTCAATCTGCCGCCGATGACGCAGTACGATGCGGCGGCAACGCCGATGTTCAATTCATTCACCGAGTCGGCCGATCTGCGTCCTTACACACAGTTGAAGCAGCAGGTCGATCTGGCCGCGATCAATCCGCCGCAGAATCCCGGGGCGCGGGCCTCCGCCGAATTGGATTTCACCGATCTGGATCGAGCCGATCCGGATAAGCTCAATGCGATTTTGTGGGACTGGTTCAAGCCGGGCACGCAAATGCCGGCACCGGTGAGAAGCATGGTATTTGTGCGGTAGCGGGGATTGGAAATGGCAATGCTCAACCCCGAATTCCGCCCGGCTCGTGAAACTCGATGCGATTGCCAAAGGGATCGCGCACGAAAAATCGCTTCCACGGCGCGGGCCGTCCTTCGTGGATCTCGACTCCTGCTGCGATAAGGCTCGCGCGAAGCTGATCGAGTTGCGCGCACTCGAGACCAAAATGACGCAATGTATCGGCACCCGCTCGGTCGTTGTCGATCGACAGGTGCAGGTCCAGTCCATCCGCGTCAAACCAGACGCCGCCTCGCGCAGCCAATGGGGCGGGCTTGGGAATCTCGCGCAACCCCAGCACGCCGCCGTAAAATGAGCGTGCAATTTGCTCCGACCCCTTCGGCATGGTCACATTCACGTGAGACAGTCTCATCGCATGCTTTCCTAATTCGAAAATAGTTTTCTTGTTCCCGGCTCGGCCTTACCACCCTGCACGGCGGCCGGGTGAATCTTGCGAAGCAGGGCGCTGAGTTGCTTAACCAGATCCGCGTGCTGCGAATCTTCCGCAAGGTTATGCAGCTCATGCGGATCGGTTTGCTGATCGTAAAGCTCGACGCCGCGCTTGCCAAAATCCCATTCGGTGTAGCGATACGTTGGCGTGCGGACGCTGTATCCGCCAAAGCCGGCGCGCTGGACTTGTGTGTAAGCTGGCAAATCCCATTTCGCCTGCGGATCATCCAGCAAGGGCTTGAGGCTCATGCCCTGCAAATCCTTCGGCGGCGTCAGGCTCGCGAGGTCGGCCAGCGTCGGATAAAGATCGAGCAGCTCGACGAGGCGCGGGCTTGTCTTCCCCGCATTTTTCTTCCCCGGCAGACAGACAATCAGCGGCACCCTTGCCGCCTCCTCAAAGCAGCTTTGCTTGAACCAGAGCCCATGCTCGCCCAGGTGATAGCCATGATCGCTCCAGAAAACGATGACGGTGTTATCTGCCAGCCCGAGGCGATCCACCGCATCCAGCAGACGACCGATCTGCGCATCGACAAATGAGATGGCCGCGTAGTAGGCCCGCTTGCATTCGCGCGCCTGATCGGGCGTGACTCCGAAGTAGGGCCAGGGATTGGTCGAAGCCAGCGCGGGACGGGGATAGTTTGCTCTTGGCGTCAGTTCCGGCAGCTTGATCTGATCCATCGAATACAAATCGAAATACTTCTTGGGTGTGATCCAAGGACAATGCGGCTTGTAAAATCCAGCCGCGATGAAAAACGGCTTATCCTTGTGCTCTTCCAGCAGCTTGATCGCCTGATCGGCAACTTTGCCATCTGTGTGCTGTTCGTCGGTGCCTTGCGGATCAGCAAAGAACGCCATCGACGATCCCAGCCCGCGGCCGGGCGTGTAGTTCATCACATCCAGTTCGAGCGAAGTCTTATCTCGCCCGGCAGGATTGAACCGCTCCATCCATGATGCCCGGTCATCCAATCCATTGGTACCAATATCTCCGGGGTTGCCATAGTGATAAATCTTGCCGACGCGGGCGACGTAATACCCATTGTTCATGAACACCTGCGCCAGCGTGACGACGTTCGGCAGGCCTTGTCGGAAATGGTAGTTCAAATCGAAGACGCGGGTCATATCGGGACGAAGGCCGGTCATCAGCGACGAGCGGCTTGGGCTGCATAAGGGAAATTGGCAATACGCATGCTCAAAGCGCACGCCTCGCGCCGCGAGTCGATCGATGTTGGGCGATTTCACCAAAGGGCTGCCATAGCAGGCCAGGTCGGTGTTCATGTCGTCCACGGCAATGATTAAAACGTTGAGCTTCGCGCCTCTTACCGGCGCGCAGACGGCTAAAACCAGCAGCACCCACGCAGCCAGACGTGAAACCTTCATAGCGCTCCCGAAGTGAAATGATGCGCAAACGATAACGACAACTACAGAAAGAGAGAACAGAATTGCAGGAATTGGCCGGTGGGTCATTGGCCGCCATATCATTTCCCGTGGCACAAGCTTGCCAAAAATGGGCCGAACGATATCACTAAAACTGCGGGCGAAGACAGGAGACGGCTATGGGCGAAGCAATCGAAACTAGGGCCAAGTGGGGCGACTGGATCGGGTTCATCCTCACGGCAATCCTCTGGCTTTCATGGCTCGTATTTTGGCTGCTGGATGCCGAGACCTTCGCGGCGTTTTTGGGGTCGATGCTGGTCTACCTGGTCGTGATGATCGTGTTCGCGGTCTGGTGGCTCACGCGAAAGCAATATTCCCGATCATCCCGCTGGCTCGCGATAGCGGGGGCGCTGGCGCTGTTTATCGCGACCGGCTTCGTTACTAAAAGCACGATCCAGCCGGTCTTTTACCTTTTTGTATTCGGCGTGCCGGTGCTCATGACGGTCTGCGCGCTTTGGGTCCTCGCGACATCGCGCAGCGCCACTCGGCCGAATAATGTCGGCCTGATGGTTTGCCTGGCGATCGCCTTGAGCGCGTTTCTGCTCATTCGCGTTGATGGAACGCATGGCAACATGCGCGCCGATGTGCATTGGCGCTGGACGCCAACTGCGGAGCAGATGTTTTTGGCACAGCACTCGTCCAACTCAATTAAGACGATTGCCGCTACCCAGGCGGCGCCGGTTGAACTCCAGCCGGGCGATTGGCCGGGCTTTCGTGGGCCCGATCGCACCGGCGCGGCGCGCGGGCTGAAGATCGATCTGGATTGGCAGAAATCTCCGCCGAAGGTGCTGTGGAAAGAGCGCGTGGGGCCAGCATGGTCTTCGATGGCAGTGGTCGATAATCATGTCTACACACAGGAGCAGCGCGGCGAGCAGGAAGCGGTAGTATGTCGAGACGCGGCCAACGGAAATGAAATATGGGTCCACACCGATATGGCTCGTTTTGAAGAGCCAATGGCGGGACCGGGGCCACGTGCCACGCCGACGTTTTCCAATGGGCGCGTCTATACGCTTGGCGCAACGGGGCTTTTGAACTGTCTCGATGCCGGCAGCGGAAAGGTCATCTGGACGCGCGATATTGGAAACGATTCAGGCGCCAAAACGCCAATCTGGGGTTTCAGCAGTTCGCCGCTCGTGACCGATGGCAAAGTCATCGTCTTTGCCGGCGGGGAAAATCACAAAGGCCTGCTTGCTTATTCCATCGACGGCGGCGCGCCGGTCTGGACTGCCGATGCCGGAAAAATCGGTTACGGGTCGGCCCAGAACTTCGATGAGGGTGATCAGCATGATGCCCTGATTTTCACCGCCGAGGGTTTGTACGCGGTGGATCGCAGCAGCGGGGCGTTGAAATGGAATTTCCCGATTCCAACTGCCGTTGGAGTTCCACCGGCGCTGCAGGCTTGTGCGGTGCAAGGTGATGCCATTCTGCTGGGCCACGGCGCGGGCTTTGGGTTGGAGCGCGTTCAGTTAACCACTTCAACGCACCAGGCATCCAAAAGCTGGGCAACGCTGAAGATGAAGCCATCCTTCAGCGATATGGTTTATTACGATGACTCCGTTTACGGATTCGACGGCAGCGTCTTCTGCTGCATGGATGCCCGCACCGGCGCGCGTCATTGGCGCGAGGGTCGGTACGGCGCGGGCCAGGTCATTCTTCTTGCCGACCAGGGCGCGATGATCGTTACTACAGAAGATGGCCAGGCAATTTTGCTGCGCTGCGATCCGCGCCAAAGCCAGGAACTGGGCCGAGTGGAAGCCGTCAGTGGCAAGACATGGAATCACCCGGCGATTGCGCAGAATCATTTGTTTGTGCGAAGCGATGGGGAGCTGGCGTGTTTGGAGTTGAATAGGAGTGAAAAATAAAACCGCCTACTGCGGAAACGGCCTTGAGCGCGTCAGCGAGTCAGTGACGGTCGTGAATTTATTTAGCCACCGCTCTGGTTCTTCAAGAATCGATAACATGCGAATGTTATCTTCCTGAGGATTCGCTCCATTGAGCCGAAAGAGGATCAAACCTGTAGGTGCGGGATGACCATGATGGAAAATCAAATCGCCATAGTCGCGGTCGAGCGTGAGCAAAAGCCGCTCCTCGTCGACTGCCTTGGCTAATACTTCCGTATCCGTCGAGCCTGCGAGCGTCTCCGCGATTGCCAACACATCATGCCCGCGTACGCGCAATTCGGCGATTACCGGCGCGGGCAGGTTTTCATCGGCCAAGAAATTCATCCATCAGGCCCGTTGCGCGGCGACAGTTTCTGATTTGACGAGGTCAAGAGCGTAATCAACGCAAGCGACAATGCCCTCCCGGGTCAGATGGGGATATTGCGTAAGGATGTCGTCAACCTTCCATCCTCGCCGGAAGCACTCCAATACCAGCTCCACCGAAATTCGGGTCCCTTTGATGACCGGCTTTCCGCCCAGCACTGCGGGATCAGCGGTTATCTGCGATTGCCATTCCATGTGATTACCTCTGGCTCCATTATATCAAATGAAGTGCCTTTCCCACTAACAAGGAGGGTATGATGGTCCACATGGGAGCACTGTTACGCACAATCATCCAACTGATTTGGGGCCTCTGGCTGGGCGGCCTAGTGATGCTCTTTTTTGCGGTGCAGGCGCTGTTCGACACGTTCCCGCAGCGCCATGACATCGCGGGCCAGGGGGCATCGGCGATTTTCCATGTGTTTGGCTATTTCCATCTCGCACTCGCGGCAGCGGCTCTGTTGTTAATCTTCGGCTGGCGAATGATGGGGCCGGGGAGATTTAAGATCGCGATGTTTGTGCTCTTTGCGCTGGCCGCGGTTGCGGCAGTGTACGTCACGGCGGTTTTGACGCCGCACTTGGAACAGCTTCGGCAGGCCGGTGCGACGCAAAGCGAAAAGTTTCGCCAGCTTCATGGCCTTTCGATGGGAATATTTCTGATCGAAACGCTGCTGGTGTTCATCGCGGGCCTGCTGCTGCCCGGCGCGACGCATCGCACTGATCAAGCGCCGGCTTCAGTCCGGCCCCAATCTTCGTAGCGGCCGAGCATTTCGCCCGTCACCGAAGGCGGCGTTTCTTTCAGCACCTGATCGAGAATCTGTTGCGTAATCGGCTGCTCGTTGCCCGTCGCGACGCTTTCGAGAAACGGAATGGTCGCCGCGCGATCGCAGATGTATTTGATGTCGGCCCCGCTGAAACCATTGAGCCTCTGAGCGAGCGAATCAAAATCCAGATCTGGTGCGACAGGCCGCTTGCCCAGATACAGCTCGATCATCTTTCTGCGAGCCGCGGGATCAGGGAGAGGAATATAGACTTTTTCGTCGAAGCGCCCGGGGCGAAGGATGGCCGGGTCGAGCTGCCAGGGGACGTTGGTTGCGCCCATGAGCAGAATGGGGCGGCCGGCCTTCTTATCGAACCCTTCCACGCCTTGCAAAATCTGCGGCACCACGCGCTGCATGACGCTGGAGCCTTCATCGCGGCGCGCCGGAACCAGCGCCTCGATTTCATCGATAAAAATAATGCTGCGCGGTTCAGCCGCGGCGGCATCGAAGAGCTTCTTGATGTTCTGCTCCGCTTCACCGACCCATTTGCTCAAAACGTCAGCCGGTGAAATTCGAAAAAAGGTCGCGTCGATCTGCCCGGCCGTTGCCTGGGCCAGCATGGTTTTGCCGGTGCCTGGAGGCCCATACATCAACACACCGCCGCCGGCGCGAATGCCGAATTTCTGCGCCAGCTCGGCATGTTCGAACGGATAGATCATCTTCAGGCGGATGTCCTGCTTCACGTCTTCCAGGCCCGCCACATCATCAAAACGAAGCTTGGGTTTTTCGCGGATGATCCATTGATTGGCTGACTTTTCGCCTTCCGATTCGCTGGCCGGGGCGTCTGATTGAGAATTGCCGCGACGAACGGCCGGCTGCCGACGACCTTCCTTCGCCGCGTTCTGGCAATCGCGGGCCAGATCGAGCAGGCGCTGGGCCGTCTGCTGGCGAGCGTCACGAAGCTCCTGCCCCTGCGCCGTTCGGCTCAGGTCCACCATCGCGCGGGCCGCTTCAAGAAGGTAAATCCGCGCCGATTCCCATTGGCCCGCTCGACGAGCATCAAGGCCTTTCTGTCGATAGCGCTCAAATGTGTCCCACGAGGTAGCCATCAAATATTTCCGCAGATCGACTGCTGATTATGAATCATCAAGCCCGTCATCACCATTAGAGAACGTCGGCAAATTCCCACCAGCTGGGCCCATCACGCAAGCTCCATGGGGAAAGGCGTCAGATTCTCGACGCCATCCGCCGTAACTCGATACTGATTTTCGATTCGAATACCTTGAGCCAGCGGGTCGCCATAAACGCCGGGCTCGCAGGTAAAAATCTCGCCTTCCTCCAACACATCATCCCATCGCGGATTCAAATGCGGAAATTCGTGCGGCGAAAGGCCCACGCCATGCCCCAGATGATGCGGAAACTCGCCGCCGGTCTTCTGGCGATAATATTCATTGACCGTCGAGAAAATCTCCTTGCACTTTGCGCCGGGCTTCGCGATCGACTCAATGATTGGGAATACGCCTTTCACTATATTCAATGCATTGAGCTGCACATCGGTCGGCTTTCGATTCACCGCGATCGCCCGGCAGTTATCCGAAAAATACCCTTTCACAGCCGGCCCAAGATCCAGGATGTACAACTCGCCCGCCTTTGCGGTGCGCTCGTTGCGTGGCGGGCCACCACGCTCACCACACGCAAAATCATTTCCCAAATAAGCGGACAGGGGTTGCCCAGCCGTAGTGACCGCGACTTCATGCAACTCCGAAAAGACTTTCAATTCCGGAATCCCCGGCTCAATGATCTGCCGGGCGCGCTCATACATTTTTTTCGTGCACTCAATTGCGACGCGCATGATCGCCAGCTCATCTGAGTCCTTCTTTCGTCGAAGCTGAAACAATTCTGCCTCAACCGAAACTTTCTCACCTTCAAATGACATGGCCACCGGTGCCGTCGGGCCGGCGGCATCAATTCCAATGCGTCGCGCACGTCGATCAGCCAGCAATTCCAGCACTTTCTCCGCAACGAGCGCCGATTGCTCCTGCCGATTTGTGCTCATCCAGGTCGAGTCATAGGTGATGCATTCGTCGGCGGTGGCCGATCGATCCGGCTCGCGCGCACAGACCAAGGCCGATTTCCCATTGGAAAAAAGCACGAACGCCGCCTGATGCTGCCAGAAAGGCCAGTGGCCGGTGAAATAATAAACGTGCGATCGCCAGCCCAGGACGACCGCGCTGATGTTCTTGGCATACATCGCCCGCAACAGCCGCTGCTGCCGAGCGCGGCAAAAGGATGCTTCCAGCATGGCAGGCACTTTATCGCGGCTGGGGTTTTGAGGACAGGGATTCGCATATATCGCGATTTGCTCCGCCGATGATAAACTCCCGGCCGCTATAGCAGCAGGAGTTCTGGCGTGGTCAAAATCGTCATGGTGGGCGCGGGAAGCGTGGTATTCTGCAAGAATCTCACCGGCGACATTCTTTCTCATCCCGAGCTAAAAGAAGCCACGCTCTGTTACATGGATATCGATCGCGAGCGGCTCGAGGTTGCCGAGGGGTTGTGTCGAAAAGCGGCGCGTGCGTTAGAAGCGAAACCGCGGATCCAGGCGACCTGCGATCTGCGCGAAGCGCTCGACGGCGCGGACTTCGTCATCAACATGGCCCAGGTAGGCGGCTTCGATTCGACGCTCGTCGATTTTGAAATTCCACGCAAATATGGCCTGAATTTCACAATCGCCGACACGACCGGCCCCGGCGGACTGTTTCGCGCGCTCCGCAGCTATCCAATGCTGACCAACCTTTGCCGGCAGATGGAAGAGCTCTGCCCCTGCGCGGTGCTGCTCAATTATTCCAACCCGATGAGCATGAACATGCAGACCATCACGCGGACCAGCGGCCTCCGCGCGGTGGGGCTCTGCCACAGCGTCCAGGGAACCCTCAACCAAATCATGGGCTACCTCGGCGTCGATCCGAAGGAGGTCGCCTTCGTCTGTGCGGGCATCAATCACATGGCTTTTTATCTGAAGCTCGAACACCAAGGCGAAGATCTCTATCCGCGCCTGTTCGAGGCAATGAATGATCCGACGATTTATGCCAGCAATGCGGTGCGCTTTGAGCTGATGAAAAGACTCGGCTATTTCGTGACGGAATCTTCCGAGCACAATGCCGAGTACAGCGCTTACTTCATACCGCATGGCCAGGAGTCGATCGACCGGCATCGAATTCCCATCGACGAATATCTTCGGCGATGTGATCGGATCGTCGAAGAATTTGGCCGACTGAAACAGCTATGCGCGGGGAAGCAGGCGATCGATTTCCGCCGAAGTCACGAGTATGGCAGCACGATCATTCATTCGATCGTCACCGGCAAGCCGAGCGTCGTGTATGGCAACATGCCCAATCGCGGGACGATTTCAAATCTGCCCGCCGATGCGATTGCCGAAGCGGCAACGGTGGTGGATCGAGCCGGGCTGCGGTTTACGAATGTCGGCGCGCTTCCGCCGCAATTGGTGGGATACATGCAGCCGCACGTGACGCAGCAGGAACTCTTCATCCGCGCCGCGATGGAAGGGCGGCGCGATCATGTTTATCAGGCGGCGATGTTTGATCCTCTCACCTCCGCCACGCTTTCGCTCGATCAGATCGTCGAAATGTGCGATGAGATGATCGCCGCCCATGGATGCGCTTCTGATGGCGGCCTGCTGCCTGACCTGAGCGCCAAATCACTCCATGTGAGCGGCTGCGGCAGGTCCTTCGAACGTGTCGAGGCTTCAAAATTGCGCAGCCGATGGAGCGAGCTGCAACGCCAGAGCGAAGCGGAATACATTCGAAATTGGCATGTGATCGGCCCCTTCGCCGCCGATCGCGGGCAATGCAATGGGCTGAGCGTGCGCACGGAAATCGAGCGGGATTTCAATCGCCTGCACGGCGCGGTCGATCTGGAAATGGCTTACCAGATCGGCCAGCGAGAGGTGCAATGGAAGAAGGCCACGTGCGGAGGTAAAGGATATGTGGATTTGCGAAACGCGCTGGGCGCCGAGGAATGGTGCATCGCCTATGCGTATTGCGAGTTCGATTCTCCTGAAGCTCGGCAAGCTCGCCTGCGCTGCGGCAGCGACGATGGCATCAAGATCTGGTTGAACGGCCAGGTCGTCCACGAAAACGAAACTGGCCGGCCTTATGTGATGGATGACGATGCGACGACGATCCAACTAAAAGCCGGCACAAACCGGATATTGGTTAAAGTCGACAATTACATGTGCGACTGGGGTTTTGGCGTCGCGATCTCCGCCGAATCGCAGAGCCAGTAAAACGCCAACACGCCGGCTTTCGCGCCACACCTTACCGGCCTTCGCGGCTTATTGGACGAATCGCTTGACGCGAGCGATTTTCAATCGTACATCGCCGACCCATTCGTGATACAGTCGGCGTCGATGCGTTGGACACTGTTCTTCCCCCTGACCTTCGTCGCCGGAGTCCATGGCTTCGCGATCTTCGCGCCGTATCTCTTCTTCATTGCGATGCTGGCGGCGATGAAACGGCGCAAGTCGGCAAGTCCGACGGCGGTGCCGGTAAAGAGTGAAGTCTATTTGCCTGAAGTAAAAGACGGGCCTCTGAACTACGGCCTGCCCCAAGCGCTATAGCGGAAGGTAAATCACGCCCCCAATGAGATCCTGAGCCTCGCCAGCCTCGAAAATCAGCAAAAGGTCCTCGATTACGCTTCTGATCGCCAAGCTCTCCCGGACAATCAGCACCCCAGACGTGGCCAGACCTCGTTCAATGCGGTTGAAGGCGTGAGCCGGCATTGTTGCAGCATCGTGCGTCAACAAAACTGGGCCTGATTTTGCTGCCCATTCCAACACCGTTGGATCGGAAGTTCCTAATAGGCCCACATCCTGAGCCCGCACAAGATCGATGTGCGGCGTGCGCCGCAGCAGTCCGCGCACAATTCGTCCATTAAAGTTCTCGTCTGCCAGAAAGCTAACCATTAGCCCGCGCTTTAGTTGCCACTCGATCCATCAGTTTTTCGCGTAACGAACCATTCTTCTGTTGGCCACGAATTTCTTTCTCAATTGCTTCGCCAAGCTGATGCCGTTCTGCGAGGTATTGGTCGACAACCGCTTTGTGCCCAAGGTAAAAGCCGAGGACCACATAGACATCAGCGAGATTGAGGCTGGAATAATCCTCGGCAATTTCTTCCGCTGTTGCGCCCTCTAAAAATGCCGAGATGACCGTGTCCAGCGTCACCCGGGTACGACCTACCCGAATCACCTGATCGGCATCGATTGACAGAGGCGCCTCTCCAACCTGTGAAATGACGGCTTGAGCTCTTTGCTCAATTTCTTGCTTATGCGCTGCCAACTCAGGCGAGCGAAAGGCTCCGGCGATGGATGAATCATCTGCCGGTCGCATTTGATTTTTTCGCGCATCATCGTTCATGGTTTTCCGGCCTCCGCGCACTAGCACCCATTATGATTATTGCGGAGCAAGAAGGGAAAAGAAAATGGTGTTCCCCATGAAAAACGGGAGTGCCGTTTCGCACTCCCGTCAGTCGTTCAATGATGGACCAACCTGCATCGCAGGTTGTCTTACATGCTCTTCGCCTTCTCGCGCACTTCGTCGAGGGTGCCGACGTAGAGGAAGGCCTGCTCGGGCAGATCGTCGGCCTTACCTTCGGCGATGTCTTCGAAGCTCTTGAGCGTGTCGGCGATCTTCACGTACACGCCTTTCTTGCCAGTGAACTGCTCGGCCACGATGAAGGGCTGGCTGAAGAAGCGTTCGATTTTGCGCGCCCGGCTGACGATCAGCTTGTCCTCTTCGCTCAACTCATCGACGCCGAGAATGGCGATGATGTCCTGCAAGTCGCGGTAGCGCTGCAGCATCGACTGCACCTTGCGGGCGATGCGGAAGTGCTCTTCGCCGACGATTTCGGCCGACAGCGCGCGGCTGGCCGACGCCAGCGGGTCCACCGCGGGGTAAATACCTTTGCTGGCAATGCTGCGCTCCAGATAAATGAAGGCGTCCAAGTGAGCGAAGGCGTTGGCGGGAGCCGGATCGGTCGGATCGTCGGCCGGCACATAGACCGCCTGCACCGAAGTAATAGCGCCGCTCTTGGTGCTGGTGATGCGCTCCTGAAGCTCGCCCATTTCGGTGGCCAGCGTCGGCTGATAACCCACGGCACTGGGCATTCGACCCAGCAACGCCGACACTTCCGAACCGGCTTGGGTGAATCGGAAAATGTTGTCGATGAACAGCAGCGTGTCGGCGCCGGTTTCATCGCGGAAATACTCGGCCATGGTCAGGGCCGACAGCGCGACGCGAAGGCGCGAACCGGGGGGCTCATTCATCTGGCCGAAGACCATCACGGTCTGATCGATAACGTGCTTGCCGGTCTTTCCAATCTCGGCTTCCTGCATTTCCAGCCAGAGGTCGGTGCCTTCGCGCGTCCGCTCGCCGACGCCGGCGAAGACTGAATATCCGCCATGCTGCTGCGCGATACGGGCGATGAGCTCTTGAATGACGACCGTCTTGCCCAGCCCCGCGCCGCCGAAGAGTCCGGCCTTGCCGCCGCGAAGGAAGGGGGTGAGCAGATCGATCACTTTGATGCCGGTCTCGAACACCTCTGCCTTGGGCGTCAGATCGACGAACTCCGGCGGCTCGCGATGAATCGGCCGGCGCTCCGTCACATTCACCGGCCCACGATTATCGATCGGGTCGCCCAGAAGATTGAACACGCGGCCCAGCGTCTCTTTGCCGACCGGCACCGAAACCGGCGCACCGGTATCGACGCAATCGACGCCGCGACGCAGACCGTCGGTCGAACCCAGGGCCACGGCCCGCACGCGCCCGCCGCCCAGGTGCTGCTGCACTTCGCCGGTCAGCTTGGTCGTGTTGCCGTCGTTGGTCACATCGATTTTCAAGGCGTTATAGATTTTGGGAAGCTGATCTTCCGCGAACTCGGCGTCAAAGGTTGAGCCAATCACCTGCGTCACTTTTCCGGTGCCGGGCATGGGTTTGTTCCTCTTCGATTGATCTCTAAAGCCGCCTGTCACCAGGCCGGCAACCGCTCCGTCTGCGCGAAAAACAGGCGCATTCGGATACGGGGCGCAGGATTGTATGTTTTCTTCACAAACTGGCAAGCGAGGAGGGGACGAGCCGCCGGCTGTCGCGATCGAAGCGTCAAATCATATCCGGCGGCCCCGCCGCTGGCGCAGAACCTATATGATGGTGCGCGTCCGGCAACGCGTTTCAGAAGATACAGTAGCTTTTTAAATGACCCGCTCGTTTAACGCCAGTCGCGCGATGGTGGCCTGCGCCGTGATCTTTTTAGCGACCGGAGCCTGCATGGCGGCTGTGCCAGACGCGAGTGAAACCGCTGGTCTAATAGACCAACAGATCGAAGCGCGTCTGGCGAAAGAAAATGTTTCCCCCGCGGAATTGGCGGACGACGCCGAATTCCTACGCCGAGTTTACCTCGATCTTCACGGCGTTGTTCCAACGCACGAACAGGCCAGGCGCTTCTTGGCCGATTCTCGTCAGGACAAACGGGCGCGGCTTGTGGAGGAATTGGTGGCCAGCCCGCGTTATGGTGAACATCTGGCCGACATTTGGCAGCACGAACTCATTTCGCCTCTTGCCGATGATCGGCAGAAGCGATCCGACATTTTTCGAAAGTTTCTCGCCGACGAATTTAACAACAAGACGTGGGACCAAATCGCTTCCAGACTTTTGACAGCTTCGGGGAGGATGGAACAGAACCCGGCTGTGATCTATCTAATCGAAGGGCGTCTCCCGCGTAGCGTTCCCGATTTGACCGACTTAACCTCGCGGTATTTCCTGGGCCTGCGACTGAGCTGCGCGCAATGTCACGATCATCCTTTTGCCAATTGGAAGCAGCAGGACTTCTGGGGGATGGCGGCATTTTTCGCTCAGATTCAAACACCGAAGCGCGCAAAGCAGGTTTACGAAAAAGGCGTCATCGACGATCGAAACATAACGTTGGCGACGTTGCGCGATGCCGCCAAGCCCGACGGCTTTATGCTTTGCTCGCCCAAGTTCCTTGGGGGGCCGGAATTGTCAGAAGGAAGGACAAACGGTCGCGCGGCGCTCGCCAGCTGGATGACCGCGCCCGACAACCCGTATTTCGCACGCGCGGCCGTCAACCGGGCCTGGTGGCGCCTATTTGGCCGTGGGATCGTCAATCCAGTCGATGATATGGACGAGGCCAATCCACCCACGCACCCGCAGCTACTGGATCTCCTTGCGCAGCGGTTCATAGAGTCCGGATTCGACCTGAAGTATCTCACCCGCGCAATCATCTTGAGCCGCGCATATCAGCGCACGAGCCGACCCGACGGTGGATCGGATGCGCAAATGGCGCACTTTGGGCGAATGTCAATCAAAGTTCTGTCAGCGGGACAGTTGTACGACTCGCTGGAGACCATCTTCGGCCCGCCAGCAAAGGTCTCCGGCATTGACGCGCGTGCGGGAGCTCGAGCGGAGTTCATTCAATTCTTCGGCGACACTGCCGACATTGATCCAATCGCCTATCGCCGCGGTATTCCGCACCTGCTGCGGCAGATGAATTCCGGGCAGTTCGGCGGGAAAGGTACCGATGCGCTGGTAAGCCGCGTGATGACAAGCGGAAGTTCGCCCGATGCGATCGCGTCTGAACTGTTCCTGACGATCCTCTCACGCCAGCCGACGCCAGAAGAACTGGACCGCATCAAGGCATACGTGAAGCATTGCGACTCGCCACAGAGCGGCTGGCGCGAAGTGGCGTGGGTCCTGATGATGACCAGCGAGTTCTCTTTGAATCATTGAATCTCGTTCGTTTGCTGGGAGGTATTGGGATGCAACCGAAGCTTAACCGCCGATCATTTCTAGCCTCCGCCGTGGCTGGCGCTTCGTTGAGCGGCTGGCTGGCGCGGCTGGCGGCCGGCGCACCCGATGGGCCGCGCCCCAAGTCATGTATTTTGCTCTGGATGGCAGGCGGCCCAAGCCACATCGATACTTTCGATCCCAAGCCTGAAGCCCCGGCTGACATCCGCGGGGAATTTAGTGCCATCGAGACGTCCATCTCGGGCATTCGCATCAGCGAACATTTTCCGCGATTTGCGAAGCTCATGCAGCACGCCGCCATTTTGCGCGGCATGAGCACTCTCGAGTCAGACCACAAGCTCGCGACCTACAACCTGCACACGGGCTACCGAAATCGTGGTGGGGTGGTGGCATACCCGAGTCTGGGCGCGATCGTCGCCAACGAACTGGGGAAGCACGATGTGGCGCTGCCCAACTTCGTCACCATCGGTCACGGGCCAACAGAGGCACTAAGCGCCGGTTTTCTGGGACCGGACAATCAGCCCCTGGCGGTCAACGACCCAATCCGTGGACTCGATTTTGATGCGCCAACCGCCGCGCCTAAGCAGTTCGACCGACAGATCGCGCTGCTCGATGAATTTGAAGATTCTTTCCGAGACATCTATCACAGCGCCGCTGGCGAAGCCCATCGGTCGTCGATTGATCGCGCGGTGCGATTAATGAACGCGCAGCAGAAACAGGCGTTCGACCTGTCGCGAGAGCCGCAGAACATTCGCGACATGTACGGCCCGCGTTCCCGCGTAGCCGTGCGCCCAATTGGCGGCAAGATGGCCGGCGCCGGCGAGCGCGCCGGCAGCTTCGGCCAGGGATGCCTCATGGCCCGCCGACTCGTCGAAGCAGGCGTGCCATTTGTCGAAGTCACCATGGGCGATGGCGTGGGTTGGGACACCCACCGCGATAACTTTCCCCGCACCCGCGCGCTCTCGTTGGAATGTGATATCGCCATGTCGGCTCTGGTCACGGATCTGAAAGAGCGTGGTCTTCTCGATACAACGTTAGTTGTCTGGACGGGAGAGTTTGGTCGCACGCCTCAGTGCACCGGAGGCGGGCGCAATCACTGGTCGCGCGCCTGGAGTAGCGTGATGATTGGCGGCGGAATCAAAGGCGGTCAGATCGTCGGCCGTACCGATCGCGACGGCGCTGAAGTCGTCGATAGACCGATCAGCGTTCCCGATTTTCTGGCGACGATCTGCACAATCCTAGGAATCGACTACAAGCGAAAGAATCATCCGCCGGGAATCAATCGCCCGATCCCGATCGTGGACACGAGCAAGCCGGTCAATGTGATGACGCAATTGCTGTAGCGACGCAAATGGGGTCACCACTTATTTCGCCTTTTTGCACCAATCAGTAGTGAGGCCGTTTTTGACCACTGAGTCCGTCGGGTTCTCGCGCGTGCTGGAGAGCGAGTGGTATTAGGGATTCGCATCGCATACGAAGCGCGATCTGCGCGGACGAAAATAATAAAATAACTTGACAAACGGAATATTCAATGACATATCGGCCCGCGGTATTCATATATGGCATGTGACAAAAGACGCAGAGGCGATGTGGCGCGCGCAGCGGTGCGCCACATCGCTATAACAACAGTGTTTACAATATTTTATGTGGCACTTGGCAGCAAAAGTGACACCTTTGCGAGTGTCATATTTTGTAACATTGTGTAACGCGCGACGGATTAACAGGGCGAAAAAGGGGGCTGTATTTTGATCCGGAGGCTCGACACCGGCGGGTTTCACACGTGACCGCGATGGAAGAGGAAGGCGTAGTTCTTGGTGAAATAGACGATGGTGAGCAGGATGCCGACGGCGAGGATCACCGCTCGCAGGTATTGCGGCTTGATTCGCCGGGCGGCGAACATGCCGAGGAATCCGCCGACGGTCGACGCGATGGCCATGGCGATGACCAGCGACCAGACCAGTGTTCCGCTGAAAAGGAAAATGCCGGCCGCGATACCATTGATTAACGTCGCCAGCAGAACCTTCATCGCGTTCATCTGATTGAGGTCGTCAAGTCCCGCGAAGGACAGGCCGGCCAGCATCAGCACGCCGATGCCCGCGCCAAAGTATCCGCCGTAGATGGCGACGAAGAGTTGGATGACGGCGACGAAAGTCGTCCAGCCCATTGTGCGGTGGCCATGCTGTCGGCCGGCCCAGCGCGCGATCGGCTTGCTGAAGCCGAAGATGCAGGTCGCGAAGGCCAGCAGCCAGGGGATGACCAATTCGAACGAGCGATTGCTGCTGACGATCAGCAGCCAGGAGCCGATTCCACCGCCGACTAGGCTGATGATGGCGAAGGTCAGCAGCATGCCGCGCGGAATGCGGACGAAGTCGGCGCGAGCCGCGACGACCGATGCCGCCGACCCGGGCCAGAGGCCGACGGTGCTGACCATGTTGGCGATTTTTTGACCGAGGCCACCGAAGCCGGTGAGCGCGGGAAAGGTGAGAAACGTGCCGCCGCCCGCGACGGCATTCACCACACCGGCGATGAACGCCGTCAATGTTACGAGAAGCAATCCGTGCATTTTGATTCAGAGATTGAGAGCCCAACGCGCGGCCCCATGCCGCGAAGTGCGGAAGCCTGCACGATGCGGCGTTGGATTGCAAGAATCTCGCTTGCACGAGCCGCGATCACCGCTAGATTAGCTCAGCCATCGCAGGCGGTGGCTTAGATTCAAATCATGCCCCTTCACTGGACGCAAAATTACAGCCCGGCAGGAAGCCTTGCACTCTCGACGCTGCTCGCGGCGATCCCGGTTTGTGTTCTGCTTGGATTGCTGGCGTTTGGGCATGTGAAGGCGCACATTGCCGCGCTCTCGGGGCTCGCGGCTTCACTCGCGATCGCGATTTTCCTTTATGGCATGCCCTGGAAGTTGGCCGGCATGGCGGCCGTCGATGGGGCGGCTTATGGATTGTTTCCCATCGGCTGGATCGTGCTCTGCGCAATCTTTGTTTACGACATCACGGTGCAGACGGGGCAATTCGAGATCATTCGAAAATCGGTTGCGGGCCTTGCGGATGATCGGCGCATTCAGGCGATTTTGATTGCGTTTAGTTTTGGTGCATTCATCGAAGGGGCGGCCGGCTTTGGAACGCCAGTCGCGATTTCGGCGGCAATGTTGATCGGCTTGGGCTTTCGACCGATGCAGGCTGCTTGTTTGTCATTGATCGGAAACACGGCGCCGGTTGCATTTGGCGCGCTGGGGACGCCGATCATCGCGCTGCAGAAGGTGACTGGCCTGCCGCTGCTGGAGCTCAGCGCGATGGTGGGGCGACAGCTTCCATTCTTCTCGCTGCTCATTCCGTTTTGGATTATCTGGGCGATGGTGGGGCGGAAGAAGATGCTGGAAGTCTGGCCGGCTTGTCTTTCGGCGGGCTTGAGTTTTGCGATCGTTCAATGGCTACTGAGCAATTTTCATGGACCGTGGTTGGTGGATATCGGCGCATCACTCGCGTCAATGGTTTCGCTGCTAATTTTGCTTCGTTTCTGGCAGCCGCGAACGGTGTGGCGATTCGATCATGAAGTGAGTGATGAGCGATCCGATGATCCGTCATCACCGCGAGATGAGCCAGCGCTTTCGAGAGACGCATCGGCAACGACGCCACCGGAACGGAGCGGGACCACGCTTATTAGTTCTGTCGCAGCGCCGACCCGTGAGCAAATCATGCTGGCGTGGATGCCGTGGGTGGTGTTGTCGCTGATCGTCTTCGCTTTAGGCACCAAGACAATCAAGACATTTATAGATAGCCGAACCGCGGTGACCTTCTCTATGCCACTGTTGGACAACGCGGTCTCTCGCGCTCCGCCTGTCGTGACAAAAGCCACCGCCGAACCAGCGACATTCGCATTCAACTGGCTTTCCGCCACCGGCACCGGCCTGCTCATCACCGCCATCATTTCCGGCTTCATGCTCGGGCTATCGCCGATCCGTCTCGTCCGGATCTTCTGCGGGACGCTGGCGCGCGTGCGCCTTTCTCTTATCACGATTGCTGCCATGCTGGCGCTGGGTTACACGACGCGTTATGGCGGGCTCGATACGACACTCGGCCTTGCCTTTGCCAATACGGGAAAGCTCTTTCCATTTTTCGCGCCGATTCTGGGTTGGCTTGGAGTCGCGCTCACAGGCAGCGACACCGCCTCGAACGCGATGTTCGGCAATCTCCAGCAGGTGACGGCTGGACGACTTGGAATTTCGCCCATCCTCGCGACGGCCGCCAACAGTTCGGGCGGCGTCATGGGGAAGATGATCGATGCGCAAAGCATCGTGGTGGCCAGCGTCGCGACCGATCAGAAAGACGCCGAGGGACCTATCCTGCGATACGTATTTTTCCACAGCATCGCGCTGGCCGCTCTGGTAGGGCTCTTGACCCTTGGACAGGCCTATCTTTGGCCGCAAATGATCCCGTAAATTTCAAATTGACATGGATACTCCTTGGCTTGCCTATCGCGGCGGTATGAATTTCGCTCGCGTGGAAAGTCTAACGCCTGAGACAGGCACTGGTCCCCACAGGCCAAGGAGTTTGACCATGAAATCGATCCAATGGATGCTCGCGGCCACGCTGATTCTCGCATGCGGCTACGGCTGCTCCAATTCCAATGACCGGCAAAGCGATGCGCAGGTTGCCTCGGCTCGCCTTCAAAATGACCGCACCGCCGACAGTTTGCTGCACGAAGCCGAGCAGGCTGAGCGGAGCCACAATTACGCGCACGCCCTGGAAGTCTACAGCTACTTGAAAGGGTTTCCCGATTCGTCACGTCCAGCCGACCTGGACGCGCGCATCAAACGCGATGAGTCAAAAATGGGTGACAATCGACAATCGGATTGAGCGATACGATATTGCACGCCATGGCCTATCAGCCCATTGAAGACTACGGATTGATCGGAAACATGCACACCGCCGCGCTGGTCGGCCGAAATGGCTCGATCGACTGGCTGTGTCTTCCGAGGTTTGATTCGCCCAGCGTCTTTGCCGCGATTCTCGACGACAAAAAGGGCGGCCATTTCCGCATCTGCCCTGTCAACGATCATGCGACGCGCAAGCAGATTTACTGGCCGGAAACCAATGTGCTGATCACGCGTTTCCTGCTGGGCGATGGCGTCGTTGAAGTCATCGACTACATGCCGGTCGGCTTGAAGAAAGGCGAGCCGGGTTATCACCAGTTGATTCGGCATGTCGAAGCGATTCGCGGCTCGGTACCGGTGCGGCTCGAATGCTATCCCGCCTTCAACTATGCGCGCGATGAACACAAAGTGGATCTGACACCCAGCGGCGCGATCTTTCGATCAGAGTCGCTCACGCTCGAATTGACGACGCGGGAAAAGCTGGATTTGAAAATCGATCGCGGCGGTGTTGAAGCCGTCCTGGAATTGAAGCAGGGGACGCGCGCCACGTTTGTCCTTCGGCCACTCGATCCGGAGCACAAGGGCGCGCAGGTTCACGACCCCGATTCCGAACTTCGGCTGCTCTCGCACACCGTCAAATTCTGGCACGACTGGCTGGGCAAATGCACCTACACCGGCCGATGGCGCGAGCGCGTTTATCGCTCGGCACTGTTACTGAAACTGCTGACGTATGAACCCACCGGCGCGCTGGTGGCCGCGCCGACATGCAGCCTGCCTGAAGCCATCCCCGGCCCGCGAAACTGGGACTACCGCTACACGTGGGTGCGCGATGCAGCGTTTTCGATCTATGGCCTGTTGCGAGTCGGGTTCACCGAAGAAGCCGGCGCGTTTATGGGCTGGCTGGAAGCGCGCTGCCATGAGCGCAATCCCGATGGCGGGCTCCAGATCATGTACGGAATCGATGGCCGGCACGATCTGCCGGAGGAAGTGCTCGGCCATCTCGAGGGCTACAAATGTTCCAGCCCCGTCCGCATTGGCAACGGCGCATCGCATCAACTTCAGCTCGACATCTACGGCGAGTTGATGGACAGCATCTATCTTTACAATAAATATGGCGCTCCCATCAGCTACGATTTCTGGGTGGAGCTGGTCGCGCTGGTGGACTGGGTCTGCAAAAACTGGAATCGCAAAGACGAAGGCATTTGGGAAACGCGTGGCGGGCCGCAGCATTTCACCTATTCAAAGCTCATGTGCTGGGTGGCGGTCGATCGCGCCATCCGACTGGCTCAGAAGCGATCCTTTCCTGCGCCGTGGGGAAACTGGATCCGCGCGCGCGACGAAATTTACCTCGATATCATGAAGAATGGCTGGTCCAACAAGCGGCAGGCTTTTGTCCAGCATTATGGAAGTGAATCGCTCGATGCCTCGACGCTGATCATGCCGCTGGTGTTCTTCATGGCGCCCAATGATCCGCGCATGCTCAAGACGCTCGATGCCATCTGCAAAGACCCCGACGACGGCGGCCTGCTCTCCAACAGCCTCGTCTATCGCTACAACCTCAAAGAGTTTTCAGATGGACTGGCCGGTGGCGAAGGCACCTTCAATATGTGCACCTTCTGGCTCGTCGAAGCCTTGACGCGCGCCGGGAAGATGGACCGCCCGCGCCTCGATCATGCCCGGCTGATCTTTGAAAAGATGCAGGGGTATGCGAACCACCTGGGGCTGTACTCGGAAGAAACGGGTTACTGCGGAGAAGCCCTTGGCAATTTCCCCCAGGCCTTCACCCACCTGGCCCTGATCAGTTCCGCCTTCAATCTTGATCGAACGCTGAGCGGAAAGCCGTGGTGAGAATTCACCATCCCACCCTAAATGATTTGCCCTGAAGGACAGGTCGCAGCGCCGGCCCTGGGCAGCGTCAAAGCGCTTTACAGTGTTACAGTTTTCGAGCGCCGGCAAATGTAACATCGGCCGCCGATTTCTCTTGTAACGCATTTGCCATCAACTGTTTGCAGGTGTCAGCTTCTTGATGATCTCGATGTTACACGTGTAACATTTGTAATATGGACGTATATGCATATGAAACAGGCCGTCCCGCGTAAAAATCGGGGCGTGCGGCGGGCGCTGGCCGATCCAGCGGATAACCCCTCCGGGTGAACCCGCCGCAAATTGGGACGCCGCAGCGGCCACGAATACGGCAGTCGCCGTGGTCGGTTAATCGTATCTAATATAGTTGCAAGCCACGAGTGCCTTAGGCATGTTTCTCCCTGACCGATTCACGGACGGAAATTTAAGACAAAATGACTTTTCACTCCCCGACCCGTCTAATTTACGCCGTTTAATCTACGCATTCTCCAAGAGATCGAGTTCTATCTTTTCTTCACTTCCCGAAATTTGGGCGCTTCTGCCAGCGTGAAAACAACTATCTCCTCCCCGGTAAGCGTGCTGATGTCATGATGTAAACTCAGCACTTTCACGCCCATGATGTCCTCGACCATTGCCTCCATCAGCGGCCTGGCCGTTTCGATGAGATGAGTCCGGACCTGCTTCAAAAGATCGCGACCCTTCTCCGCGGGGAGCGACTTGACGAGGTGTTGCTCGGCCGCCGTGAGCACGCCCTCCAACCGAACCACAAGCAGATCGTCAATAAGATGCGCGTGTACGTCCTTTGGCCCGCGGCCCATGTAGTCCTGCTCGAACCGATTGAGCCCTTCACAAATTGCGGCCTCGATTTCTCCCTGGCTTTTCATTGGGAATCGCACTCCTGCGGCTCATTGGACATCCGACCGTAAACAGAGCGATCAGCCTGAAGAGAAATAATGTATCAACAACGGAAAGGTTTTGTCATTGCCTTCGTTCAGAGGGCGGCGTAGAGTCGGTGAGTCACTAATCGAATCGGTGACACTGTCGGATAACTACAAGAAGGGCAACCTGCGTTCGGGAGGCCCGCTTACGAGTGAGCCGGCGTGGTCCAACACCAAAAGGTGTTGGACCACGCCGGTTTTTTTTTGGCACGATCAGGTTTGGGAGGCTTTGAGAAGGAGGTTACCCACGATGGTCAAACGAACCGGACAATGAGCAGGTGAACATGCCGCGATCGCCGTTGGTCGCGATTTACAAACGAATCCGTGGGGTGTTCAAACAAGAAAAGATATCACCATGACACGACAAATTCTGCTTGCGGCCGCCGCGTTGGCGGTCGTTGGATGTTCGAGTGTTCCGAGCAATGATCAAGGCGAGGCACGCAGTCACGGGGACCAGCAAATTGGATTAGTGGGGGCACGTGGGGCGGAAGGACCTGCTGGTCCGAACGGCGCGCAGGGACCGACTGGCGAGACGGGCACCGCTGGCTACACGATGGCCGGACCGCGCGGACCGGCGGGCGCGCAGGGACCGACAGGCGCGCAAGGCCCTGCCGGATCAGCTGGGCCGGCTGGCGAGCTGGCCACCGGTGAATCTGGAGCCACGGGGACCGCTGGCGAAGCCGGCGCGCAAGGTGCCCCTGGAGCCACGGGGGCCCGGGGCGCAAGCGCCGAGGCTCGCGCGGTCGGACCTGCTGGCCGAACCGGCCCCGAGGGCGCGCAAGGCCCAGCGGGAGACAGAGGCGCGCAGGGTCCCACCCTGGTTGGCCCGGCTGGCGCCGCAGGTAACGCAGGTGCCACCGGTCAATCAGGCCAGACTGGTGAAACGGGCGCGACCGGCCAGACGACGGACGCAGTCGCTGGTCGTTCCGGACCCGCTGGTCCAGCGGGCGCGCAGGGTCCTGCCGGTCCAACAGGCGCCCAGGGTCCGGTCGGCGTTGTCAACGGTTGGCAGAGCTACAAACAACTCTCCTTTGCCGGCAACAAGGCCGATCTGCAGGAATCTTCAGCACAAAAACTTACGGAGGTGGCCGCCTATTTGAAGCAGAATCCTTCGTTGGAGATTGGCATTGACGCCAACGCCAATCTGGACGGCAACGCCGACCAGCGTCAAGCCGCTCGCGACCTGGGCAATCGACGGGTCGGGGCTATCCGAGACGCATTGATTCAGGCGGGCGTCCCTTCAGACAAGATCAAGGACGGCGCGTTCGGTGACTACTCGAAACGATCTGATCGCCGGGTAGACATCTTCTTCCGGACAGCCAAGTAGGTTCGCGTGCCCTAGTCCACGTTTTCGCAAAGGAGTACTCCCATGTTGATTAACGTTTTCGCCTGGATCGTGTTGGGCCTGATCGCCGGTTTCATTGCCAGTATGCTGGTGAATAAACGCGGTGAAGGCATGGTGCTCGATATCGTGCTCGGCATCGTTGGTGCGATCGTCGGCGGCTGGGTGTTTCATTTCTTTGGATCAGCCGGCGTCACCGGACTTAATGTGTGGAGCGTTGTGGTTGCGGTCCTCGGAGCGGTGCTGCTCTTGTTTATTTGGCACGCCATCCGACGATCAGGTCCCCGTCCGACTTTACCTTGAAGTGTAAGGCCGACGTGGTCAGGCCGGCCTTGAGCCGGCTCATCACGTCGGCCATTTTGTTCGACGCCATGAATTGGTGCGGACAATAAGGAACACCGTGCGAAAGACACTATACATCGGAAATCTCGCGGCCCGCCAGGACCCCGGCGAGGTGCAGCGGCTTGTCTCCCGCACCGCTGTCGTTTTGAACTTCAGGATGATGATTCACGACGACATCTTCCATCGGCGCGGCGGGTTCGCGGTCGTGGAATTTGAAAGTGAAGCCGATGCAACTCGAGTCGCCCATGCACTGCATGGAACCTCGTTCCACGACACCACGCTGAAGGTCCGCGCCGCGACCGCGCGGGAGGAGACGGCTGCGGGGAATCCCCGTATGTTCGGCGCGATGAACATGAGCGATGACGAGAATCCGCAGAAACATGTGTGAGCATGCAAGTCTAAAGGGATCCCGATGAAGCTGCTCAATAGAATTCAGCAGCGCGTCGCACCCGTCGAGGATAGGTGGAGACGAAAATGGAACCAATTCCACCGACGATGGCAGAGCAGGTTGCAGAGGCCGCGCGGGATTTTCAGCGGCAGCGGACTGGCCACGTGCCCAGGGCCGTCACGGTCGTGCTCAGCAACGACATGTTGGTAATTGCCCTGCATGGGGCGCTAACGCCTGCGGAGCGGGCGCTCACCAATACCGCTGCCGGTGCTGCGAAAGTGCAGGAGTATCACCGGCAATTGTTTGCCACATCCGCGGAAACGCTGCGGGAGGAAATTCGGCGAATCACTGGCGTCCCCGTCCGCGAAGCGGCCGCCGAGGTGGAAACCAGCACCGGGACCGTCGTTCAGGTGTTCACCAGCGGCACGATGGTGCAAGTATTTCAATTGGCTCAGCCGATCCCTATGGAAACCTGGAACTCAAGTCTGGCAGATCGTAAAACACCGTGACATCCTTGCGGTCAGCAGGTTCTGCGACAACATGCAAACACAATTGCACGGTGCTCAGCAGCGGACGTTCGACGCCATTTTCCAGCATCCGATCGCGAACGGGCAAATGCAAAATCGGGAAGATGGAAGTAGTGTTAGGCAGCTTGCCCTGCTAAGATGCTTGTTGGATCGCACTGGGCGTATGCTTTGGTGCTAACGCAATTGAACATCGTCGGATGACTAGATGACGGGCGGCCGATTTGCGTGGGCGGCCCGGCGGAGAGTAAGCCGATGTGAACGATTTGCCGTTTCGACGGCTTCGTCCACGTCGGCTTTTTTTTCCGCGAATGGACAGTTTCTTCAAAGCGCCCGCAGCCTTCGAGTCCCTGGGTACGTGGGTGCCCGGTGGACTCGGTTTGCGGGGGACTTCCGCGAGGAACTATTCGACTTCATCAAACTGCCGATCCAGCGGGGGCCCGTTCGCAGCCATAGGATGAGAACAATGTTAAGCAAAGATGATTTGAGCGACGGCGTAACGTTCATTTTAAAGCTGACCGACACCGACGGCGCGCCGGCGCAGTGGGTTGCAAAGCTGAGTGGCGGCATCGCCGCGTCCTGGTTTGCGATCTATCGCAACGCCGATTGGGCGGCGCTGCGCGCACATGGCGCGGAGGTCTTCCACGACCGCGTGAACGAAGCGGAGGCCGAGCGTATCCGGAAGCGCGAGCGTTGCGTCGTCATTCATACCTCAGCGGTTAAAGCGGAAGATATTGAACCACCGACGGAACGTCCCAATCCGCTCCAGGCGGACTGGGAGAATGATGGGGGCTCGCTCGCTCCCATGGTCCTGCTCGGCCGCGATGGGTTCGACACCTGCGAGCCACCGACCAGGGCAGTGGAGAACTTGAAGTGAAATAGCCGGACGCGTTTGTGACCTCGACTAACAAGCAGCGCGCAAAGGCAATAACCGTGAAGCAATTGCGCCGGAGTAGAAAAAGGATTCCCCCGCATGCGACTTGCCGACTTCATCGTCTCGAACATCGAACCCATCCTGATGGAGTGGGAAGTATTCGCCCGCGGCACCGCGCCGGGTGCGAAGATGGACGCCTTGGCCCTGCGCGACCATGCCCCGGACATCCTGCTTGCCACCGTGCAGGACATGAACTCTTCGCAAAGCGCGATCGAGCGTTCCGCCAAGTCCAGGGGTCAGCATGGATACCACGGAGGCGCGGCTGCGGGAGATGGTGTCGCGCTTAATGCCCCGGGCCTCAATGGCGCTTCTGAGCTTCATGCGGTCGGCAGATTGGGTGCGGGATTTGACTTGATGGAGGTGGTGTCTGAATACCGGGCGCTGCGCGCAAGCGTGCTCCAGCTTTGGCGCGACAGCAAGCCTGAGGCGCACGAGTGCGACGTGGACGATATCACGCGCTTCAACGAATCCATCGATCAATCGGTGGCCAAGGCAGTGAGCAGCTTCACCAAACGAGTCGATCAGGCGCGGGACATGTACCTGGCTATTCTCAGTCATGATCTTCGCAATCCGTTGAACTCAATTGCCTTATCGGCAGAATCGCTCCGTCGTGCAGATCCAAGCGAACGTACTACCGACGCTGTCGGATATGCCTCGCAAATCTCGACAAATGCCCGGGTGATGGGGCGCATGATCGGCGATCTTCTTGATTACACCCGCACCCGCCTGGGCGCGGGGATGCCTGTTTCACCTGTCCGGATGGACCTTGCGATTCTCTGCCGAGAGTTGTTCGACGAATACCGCACTGCCCACCCCGACCGGGTGATCCACTTTCAATCCAATGGCGAACAGATCGGCGATTGGGATACCGATCGGCTTCGCCAGGCGATCTCGAATCTACTTGGAAATGCCGTTCAGCACGGCGCGGAAGACGCACTGGTTGATCTGAAGCTCACCGGGGATCCATCCGAGGTGGTGGTCGTGATTCACAACGGCGGACCACCCATCCCGCCCGGCGAATTGCCAAGGATATTCGAGCCGCTCGTGCGTGGCGCAGGCGCCGAACACCCCAGACGCAACCGCCCCGGCAGCATCGGGCTGGGGCTGTACATCGCCCGTGAGGTCGCCCGATCGCACGGCGGCAGGATCGACGTCACCTCATCCCTCGAAGCCGGGACTGCCTTCACCATGCACCTGCCGCGCCATTCTTCCGTCAAGTCACGCCAACCCATTCTGGATGACAGGCACCTCCAGACAATGTGATTTCACGGCGGCGCTGTTGGCGTTCGATTCGATTTCCTGCATTACCCGCTCGCTGCGGTTGCCCTATGGTACATAGGGTCTGAAAGCCCCACCTTTCCCAAGGAACAAATGATCCTGATCGTAGACGATCAGAAACACGCTGGAGCGCTGGCACCTCAGCGCATCGTCAAATATCGCGCTCCAGCATGCCGTTATGTTTCACTCATCGATCCTAAGTGTTGCGTTACTGTGCTCGACTGAAGAAGGTGTATTGCGGTAGCGGTTTCCAGTGTCCATCAGCAGAGGATCATCATGTTCAGAGATAAACCGGAGATTATCTTCATAAGTAAGCGCGGCTTTTCACACCCTGACCGCAAACGCTTCGCGCGCATTGTAGCAGCGCAATTCGGCGATAAGATTACGGTGGAGTTCAACGACGCGGGGCAACCGACTTTTCTCTCGCAGGAAAAAGAGCATCCGTCGCCCAACGATCTCGACCATTTTGTCAGTGGAGCTTGGCATGCTATGCGGGCTCATGTCGAGTGACCCTTGGAGAGGCGGTCGGATTCTGATGAAGACCCAAGGCGAAATCGAGAGCGCCATTTCGGAGGGCATGAGCCGCTTCGAGCAGGAGTACATGGGCCGCGGTCCCGCGGACGTTCACGCTCACCTGATCAGCGATCTGGTGGTTGTCCGGCTCAAAGGCGTTTTGACGGCCGCCGAGCAGCATCTGGTCAAGACGCTCCCGTCTGAGAAAGGCAGAGATCTTCTCAAGCAAGTGCGGAGCCATTTAGTCGAGACGGCGCGACCGATGATGGAGGCCATGGTAGAGGGCATCACCGGCGTAAAAGTGGTAAGCCTGCACCACGACATCAGCACAGCGACCGGCGAGGAGGTCGTGTTGTTCACGTTGGCCGGGTCGCCGACATTTCGCGAGACGAAGAAAAAATAGCGCCTGTTTCGCCGCTTCGTTGAGCCGATCATTTTGCTGGTTTGTTCCCTTGCTATTCCCCTCTTGCGGCCCTAGCGTATAAAGTTGCGGGAACAGATAACTCCTGCAAGATAATCAGGTCGTCGGACGACTAAATGAAGGGCACCCCGCTTCGCGGGGGGCCGGTCGAAGAGTAAGCCGACGTGATCGAACACCCACAGTGGTGTTGGATCACGTCGGTTTTTTTGTTGTGCATGAAATCGAGAACGCAATGCCTCCATCTGCAAAAACCATGGCAGAGCAAATAGCCCAGGCCGCGACGGCGTTCCAGGAGCAACGGACCGGCCACGAGCCGAAGTCGGTAAGCGTGGTGCTCAGCGACGACACGCTGGTCGTCACGTTGCACGGTGCGTTGTCACCAGCCGAGCAGGCGATGGCACAAAGCCCGGATGGCGCAGCCCAAGTGCAGGAGTTTCATTGCCAGCGTTTCGCCGGCTCAGCTCGGTCTCTGCGGCAGAAAATTGAGAGCATCACACACGTGGAAGTTCGCAAGGCGATCGCTGAAGTCGAGACGGCAACCAGGACCGTCGCCCAGGTCTTTACCAGCGGCCAAGTCTACGAGCTTGCCCGGGAAATCTCGGCTAAAACATGGAACGGGCGCGCGTTGCCCAGAAAAGCCAGAAGGAGTCCACGATGAATGCTCGCGAACAGTGCAATCTCGGAGACCTGTTCAAATTCGTCTGTGACGAAGGCGTCCGTTGGCTCTTTGTAATCCTGCCTGATGACCAGTGGGCGATTACGCGCAATGGAGAGCGCGTTGCGAGCGGGACTGGCGAGCGGCGGTCGCTGAAGGCCGGCGTGGATAAGTTCATGGCCCTCACCCATCCGCTGCACGGTGTAACGGTCTGTGATCCGGTTATTCAAGAACACCTGGACCGGATCCAGCGCGACATCCGCCGCGGCGGCGACAGAAAGGGCATGATCGGGGGGACGCCGGCCCTCGCACACCTAAGCGGCACTCATGGCCAACTGCCAAGATCCTTTGCGAAACCTCGAACAGGAGGTCTCAAATGAATTCCGTCACACCACAACCTCAGGCTCCGATCGCGGCGGCCGCATCGCATATGGCCGAACGTTCCCAACCGAACGCCAGGCTGAAGTTCAACGGCAGCGACCGCTTTATACGCGAACTGAGGCAGCGCGTGGATGCGTATTTCGAGCGGACCGGCCGCCGACGCCGAGATTGTCCGCAGATGTACTTCAAGACCGCAACGATCCTGGCCTGGTTTGCAGCCGCCTACTTGCTGCTTCTTTTAGTTGTTACAAGCTGGTGGCTGATCCTTCCGCTGGCCGTCATCCTGGGCGTGGCGATCGCGGCGATCGGATTCAACATTCAGCACGACGGCGCGCATCGGGCCTATTCGGATCGCCAGTGGGTTAACAAGATCATGGCCCACACACTGGACCTGATGGGCGGCAGCTCCTACCTGTGGAATTGGAAGCACAACACCATCCATCACACTTACACGAACATCGAGGGCCAGGATGAGGACATCGACGTCGGGATGCTCGCGCGCCTCTCGCCTCACCAGAAGCGCTATCCGTTCCATCGTCTTCAAGGGATCTACCTGTGGCTGCTTTACGGCTTTCTGGCGATCAAGTGGCATCTGTTTGATGACTTTTACAATCTGATCACCGCCCGCATCGGCACCCACAAAATTCCGCGGCCCCGAGGGAAAGACCTGTGGGTTTTCATTGGCGGCAAAGCCGTGTTCTTCTCGCTGGCATTCGCAATCCCAATGCTGCTGCACCCGGTATGGGCAGTGCTGGCTGTCTATGCGGTCGCCGCCTTTGTCAGCGGCGTCGTGCTCAGCATCGTATTTCAACTGGCGCACTGTGTGGAGGAAGCCGACTTCCCGGCGCCGCTCCATACGCCCGATGGCGATCGCATGCAGACAGAATGGGCCGTCCACCAGGTGCAAACGACCGTGGACTTTGCGCGTCAGAATCGAGTGCTCGGCTGGTTCCTCGGTGGGCTCAATTTTCAGGTCGAGCACCACCTGTTCAGCCGGATCTGCCATGTGAACTATCCCGCACTCTCGAAGGTCGTGGAGGAAGTCTGCCACGAGTTCGGCATTCGCTACGCCGCCAACAGGAGTCTTTTCAGTGCGTTAGCATCGCACATGCGCTGGCTGATCCGTATGGGCCGACCCAGCCCGGCGGCATAGGCATGAATATCGACGGAATTCCAACTCATTGGCCGCAAGCGGCGGCAAGAAGGCATCAACATGATCAAGGCAAACATCCTGAGTGCGCTCAACAAGCAGATTCAGCACGAGCAAAGCAACGCGCAGGCGTACCGCGCGGTGTCGATTTACTTTGGACGCGTCAATCTTCATCGGCTCGAAGCTTTCATGGCCGAGCAGGTCCAGGACGAACAGTTGCACGCCGAGAAACTGATCAAGCATGTCTGTGACCGTGGCGGCGCCGTCGGATTGGGCGCGATGTCGGCGCCGTGGCCAAACTTCGAATCGCCCCTTGAGGCGGTCAAGTTCGTTCGCGACCTGGAACGCGCGTCGACGGAGACGATTCATGGGGCCGTCCTCCAGCATCCTGCGGCACGAAACCTGCACTGGCGGGATGTGCGATGACCGCGCACTGCTGGATTGTTGTTGTCCGAAGGAGCCCTTTTTAGATTCATCTTTAGTATCATCGTAGTGCTGTTAATTGTTGGGACTCGTGCGCGATGGGCTCGCGGTCGTCTTCTGGGAAATCGTCCCACCCTTGCTATTCCCCTCTTGCGGCCCTAGCGTATGAAGTTGCGGGAACAGATAACTCCTGCAAGATAATCAGGTCGTCGGACGACTAAATGAAGGGCACCCCGCTTCGCGGGGGGCCGGTCGAAGAGTAAGCCGACGTGATCGAACACCCACAGTGGTGTTGGATCACGTCGGTTTTTTTGTTGTGCATGAAATCGAGAACGCAATGCCTCCATCTGCAAAAACCATGGCAGAGCAAATAGCCCAGGCCGCGACGGCGTTCCAGGAGCAACGGACCGGCCACGAGCCGAAGTCGGTAAGCGTGGTGCTCAGCGACGACACGCTGGTCGTCACGTTGCACGGTGCGTTGTCACCAGCCGAGCAGGCGATGGCACAAAGCCCGGATGGCGCAGCCCAAGTGCAGGAGTTTCACCGGAAGTTATTTCACAATGCATCAGACACGCTTCGGCAGGAGATCAAGCGGATCACCGGAATGGACGTGCGCGAAGCGACGGCGGAAGTGGAGCCGACGTCCGGCGCCATCGTCCAGGTCTTCACGTGTGGCACGATGGTGCAAGTGTTCCTGCTCTCTGGCAAGGTGCCGTCTGGAAGTTTCAACGCCGGACACAAAATGTAACCATGGAGGGAACGACGATCCAGTGCGGCCCACATGGCATCGGGCTCGCGGCAGGGACCCGATCAGGAAATGGGCTACAGCGGAGACCAACCTTTTGGGGGTGGACTTAGAGTCAGAAGTGGTAACCATGCGCGACGTCAAATCTAAAACGGTCGGCGGTGATCGGGCAACACTCGCCAGCATCATCGAAGGCTCAGATGATGCGATTCTCAGCATGGATCTTGCTGGAACCATTATGACCTGGAACCCGGCTGCCGAGCTTCTTTTTGGTTACAGCGAGCGAGAGATTGTGGGGCAACCCATCACGTTACTGTTCCCGCCCGAGCGAATGGCCGAAGAGCGAAGGATCCTCACCCGTCTGCGCGATGGGCAGGGCGTCGAGCATTACGAAACTGTGCGGCTGAAGAAAAATGGCCAGCCCGTGGACGTGTCGATCTCCGCGTCCCCTATTCGCAACGTCTCAGGTCATATCATCGGGGCGTCCAAGATCGCACGTGACATCACCGCGCGAAAACTGGCGGAGGCTGCGCTTCGTGAAGGTGAGCAGCGTACGCGGGCAATCCTCGATGGCGCCGTCGACGCGATCGTTACCATCGACGAGTTCGGGCTCATCGAATCGGCCAATCGGGCGACGGAACGGCTCTTCGGGTATCCCGTCTCGGAGTTGATCGGCAAGAACGTGAAAGTGCTCATGCCCGAACCCGTTGCCGACAATCACGACCAGTATTTGCAGAACTACCGCCGGTCGGCAAAGCCCAGGATCATTGGCATCGGACGCGAGGTGACGGGATTGCACAGAAATGGGAACACGTTTCCGATTCATCTTTCCGTCGGCGAAGTGCAGTTGGAGGGCCGTCGAGTCTTCACAGGCTTTGTGCATGACCTAACCGATCGCCGAGAACTGGAACGGCAGATTATCGAGGCCACAGGAGCCGAGCAGCGAAGAATCGGTCAGGACCTGCATGACGGGCTTTGCCAGGATCTGGTCGGGATCGCCATGCAGGCCGATCATGCATTGCGGCAGTTACAGACTAATGCCGCCCGGGATGCTGAGGACACGGTCCGCGGCATTGCGGTCTCCGTGCGCCAGGCGGCAACCGAAACCCGGGAGCTCTCACACGGCCTTCACCCCATCGACATACACGAGGGCGGGCTGCCTATCGCCTTGGAGGCGCTGGCGGCGAAAACCTCCCTCTCGTTCAACGTGCGGTGCGTTTTCCGAAGGGACGGTGATTGGGAGGTCAGAGATGACATGACGGCAACCCACCTCTATCGCATCGCGCAAGAGGTGATCGGCAATGCCATCAAACATGGAAAGGCCAAGCAGATCATAATCAGCCTGAGTTGTTCCAAAGTCCGGATCGCGCTTTCGGTGCAGGACAATGGCGTAGGCTTGCCGCAATCAGCTGGGGCCGTCGCGGGCAATGGTGCGCCCCCGGGAATCGGGCTTCAAACGATGCGGTACAGGGCTCATATGGTCGGAGGCGCGTTCGACGTACACTCGAAGGGCCGCAACACCATGGTTCGTTGCTCGATCAACAAGCCGGCGGCTCCGCCTCGTCGTGGAAGCGCCGCGAGAAGTCGAAGGGCGAGCGTATCGGTACGTCTCCCGACACCTTCGCTTGCAAGTCAGTAGTAATGGATGCACGAATCATCGAGGACCGAGCCGATATCGGACCGTATGCTCCGAACTCGACCCGCTCCTCGCACCCCTGGCGATTTGATTTCGCCGCGGCCCCTGGCCGCATTCGATTCGATTTCCTGCATTACGCCTTCCGTGCGGTTGCCCTATGGTGGATCGGGTCTGGAACCGCACCTTCCCAAGGAACAAATGATCCTGATCGTAGACGACCAGAAGGACACTGGCACGGCATTGGAACGATTACTCCGATACGCTGGCCACGAAGCCGTGTCCGTGACCGGCGGCGCCGAAGCGATTGCGATGCTGCACGTCCGCAAGCCCTCATTGCTGGTTCTCGATGTCAACATGCCCGATATGGATGGCTTGACCATTCTCCGAACGATCAAGGAACACGACGAATTGAAAGATGTTCGGGTCGCGATGTACTCCGCGGATACCCACCCGGAAACCGTGGCCGAAGCCAAGCGGCTCGGAGCGGTGGATTTTCTTGTCAAAGGCACGATTGGATTCGACAAGCTCGTGGCCCGGATTTGCGAACTGGCGGGCGAGCCTCGAGAGCAGCGGGCGGGCTCATGATGGAATTCAGTCTTACCCAGCGCGAGCGAGAACTACTGATTCAATTAGTCGGTTTGTCGCAGCGTTCCAAGGACCATTTTGATGCTTGGATCGTCGATCCGACCGCCGAAGCGGGCCCTACCCGCGAACTGGCGCGGCTGGATTTTGGCGCTGAGGGCGCTTCGATGGAACTGACCAAGCGCGATCTGCGCGTGTTCAAAGACGAGGGTTTCATTCACTTTCGCTGGGACTTTCCCAACCGTGGGACGGGCCGATTGTCGAGCTTGGCTCTTGAAGCTGTGAAGCACAACTTTGCGAATTCCGACCCTGGCGCCGCGGCCGCACTGGAGGAGGCTGAGAACAAACGGTTGGTGCTTGCCGACCAGAAAGCGATCGCGCTTCGGTTTGAAAAAATCACCAGCGAGCTGGTTACACTTGCCGGGCGATTGATCGACGCCGATGAGGCAATGGCGGCCAGGAACGAAGCGAACTCGATTTCCGAAGAGCTGCAAAAGGAAATCCCGGACGAAACTGTCCTCATCCGAAAAATCAAAGGGTTCGTGAGCCGCTTGTCCCTGACCTTCTCCGGCACGGTTGATCTGGCTCTGAAAGGCGCGATGATCGGTGAATTCGGCGAACGCCTGGCCGCCTGGCTGGTGGCCCTCTCAGTCTGGACCGAGTGGCACGCGGCTCATTATCCGGCCCCCGATCCCTGCGTATAATTCGTGCGCTCCCTTCTCTTTTTACCGATAGACCCATCGCTTTTTCGGAACAGTGCCCCAGTGAATGGATGGAGTCCCTAACTAAAGTGGCGGAGGAGTTGCCGAATGTTCAAGTCTCTCTGGTCGGCAGGGAAGTTGGCACTTCGGCAAGCCGGCCAGGATAACGTTCCGCGCCTGGCGGCGGCGCTGGCCTTTTACACGATGCTCTCATCGGCACCGTTATTGGTGATCTCTGTCAAAGTCGCCGGTGTAGTGTTCGGACGCGAAGCCGCATCTGGCCAGATCGTGAAGGGCGTAGGGCGATTCGTCGGGCGGGAAGAAGCGCAAGCCGTGCAAGGGATGATCGTGCACGCCGCCAAACCAGGCAGCGCGGTCATGGCAGTCATCGCCAGCGCCGCAATCCTGCTGTTCTCGGCCGGAAGCATGTTTGCCGAACTCCACGATGCACTCAACACCATATGGGGTGTGCGGCCCAATAAAGGCGGTGTGGTGTGGCAGATCGTGCGGGAGCGTTTCTTCGCCTTCCTGATCGTGCTCGGGGCGCCCGCCCTCCTGCTCGCGTCGCTCGCCGCGAACACGACGCTCTCTTTTTTGGACCGCGCGGTCGGTGACCGCTCCGGCATGCTCCGGTGGCATGTGATCAATGCAGTCGTCTCGACTCTTGTGGTTGGCGGCATTCTCGCACTGGGCTTTAAGTACTTGCCGGACGTGCGGGTCTCTTGGCGACCTGTATGGAGGGGGGCCGTGCTGGGTTCTCTACTCATTACGGCCGGCAACTCGATGCTCGGCTGGTACCTGGCGAGGGCGAGCGGTGTGTATGGGGCGGCCGGCTCCCTCGCAGCGATGCTGATCTGGGTCTATTACTCGGCACAGATATTCTTTTTCGCGGCGGAGTTCACAACGGCGTATGCACATCTCATCGGCGAAACAGGCACAATGGCTGGCAGTTGACTGGTAAAGAAGCCCGCGCCGCGGGGAGTGGCATGATCTGGCCGAGCGTTCTCATTGAAGTGCCGCGTGGCTCTCTTACAACGTTCCTCGCCGTGCGCGTTCGGGTAAATCCAGTTCTGGAGCTGAATAGCGTAGTGGTGCTGATGCACCGATTGTGCGTGCTTCCCGCCGCCGCGATAAGCTGCGATAGACGAACACCCCCATCACGGACAAGACCAACAGAATCAGCGCCACCGCCGCCAAGCGTCCGACCAAATGGTCGGCCCAGCGGTCCGCTGCACCTTCGAGGTTGGATACGAATGCCTGTTGCTCCTGTTGGAGCGACGTAGTCATTTGCCGGATACCCGCATCCCGTTGCTGCGTCAGTTCAGACGAAAACTGCCCAAGTGCCTGCTCGCGCTGCTCTGCCAGTTGTTGCGGATAGCGGCCCGCGATGTCGGTGAACCGGCTGCTGATCTCGGCGAATCGCGTCGTGCTGGAGGAGACCGTCGAAAAGTCATCCAAGGCTCGTTCAAATCGAGGTGCGGTGCCCATCTCGCGGTAGAGGTCATCCGCCTGCAACTGGAGCAGCATGGGCAGCCGCTGCAGGTAAAAGAACATTCGCTCGGAGGTAGCGCGCGATAGCTCCACCTCGTGGACCGCCGGATCCAATGTCGGCGTGGGTTTGAATAGAAATGCAAACAAACTGCCTGGCCCTTCCTCAGGCCGGGGTGGAGGCGCATTAGGCACTGGCAGGCCGGCGAGGTGGACATGCGATATGTAGCGCAAATCGGGATGCGCGCGATTCCACCGCTCGGCCACCTCCCTCACTTGCGCCAGTTGCGAATCGGTGAGGTATCGGCTGGCCAGAGAGTGGAGGTCGGTTCGCTGCTGCTTGAGGGCGTCTCTCAATGGATCAGCATCAGTGGCGAATGTTTTCTGCATCCAAGCGGTTTGGGCGATCTGACTTTGAAGTTGGACCATTACCAGCATATCCATCAGTCCGGTAATCGAATCGGCGTTCACTGCATTGCTGATGGCAGCCAGAGCCATGTCCGTCTTAAGTTTATGTGCAATGTCCTTGCTTTCTTTCGTCGGTGTCCGTCGCTCCAGTTCATCATAAACGTCTACCATCGCCGTAACGAATCGGTCGGCGAAGCCCATGATATCGCCTTGGATTCGCACGGGGTCCATCGTTCTGAGGGAATCTCGACGCGACAAGGCGCCTTCCCCGGTCGCTACTGGCTTCTGTGCCGCACAGCCGCTCATAATTCCGCACAACAGCGCAGTCACAGCAAGCCGCAGCCAATCCATGCAGGGGGGGTACCGGTTCATCCCACCGCGTACTACGCAACAAATCAGTGAGAGGCGATTTGTCGCTGTCGAATGCGACCCCGCGCGACTTGCTGAAGGCTCTTTTCGTGCGATGTACCGCATTTAAAGCTCGGCGTCTGGCGAAAACCAAACGTATCTTCGACTCGATTCGGGCGTAACTGACCCCTTCGGCGGTGTTCGATCGTTGCAGTAAGGCAAGTCAGTGTTGTGCTGGCGGTCATCTCGATTTCGACAGTCGCTGAATGGCCGGCGATCAAGAGCAGCGTATGCACAGTCCGAGGTGATCTATGAGCAGCGGCCCAGATTACAACGGGCCAGCCTGCTAAAACGGCCGTCTGCCGAACACGCCGAATAACCAGAGCAGTAGGACGATCAAGAGGATCGTACCCAGCGAAATGCCATGGGTACGATACGCCGGCCGGTAGACCCCGCCACCGTAGCTCAGCAGAATCAGGATGATAAGAATGATCAAGAGAATGGGCATGGGCTCAGTGTCGCATGAAACGGCTACCGGCGGAACGGAGAACCCGCAGCGATTCTTCAGTGACCATTACGGCAAGGGCAGTGGGACGCGACTATAATGTACTTATGAGTCTTGAAAGCATATCCCGCGTTGTTTCCAATGCCCTTAAAGCTGCGGCCACGGTGAACGGTGGCACGCCAGACGAAAAGGGCGCGCTGGATGTACTGGGTGGATTGGCGGAATTACTGGAATCTCGGATTCAACTGCATAAGCGCGTAACGCTTCTGAGTGGCGCGGCAGGAGTGGTGGCTACGGAATCAAAGACTGCGGTAGAAGCTTCCAGTCGGGGAAAGGCTGTCGCGACTGCGCCTGACCATACGAAGCCACGAAGTCCGGATGACTCGGATAATTCCTACGACTTGAAGTAAGTCCCAACATGAGCCAAACCGGGACGCCTGTGGTCCTGGGAAAGACCCAAATGAAATCAAAAGCACAGAAACAGCAAGAGATGGAGCGGCTCCTGGCAGACGTTGCCCAAAATGAACGAGAGCTGAAAAACGTGCGGACCAAACCCGGACGAGGCAAGGGAAAGAAGACAGGGCGGAAGGCCGGTGTCCGTCGTGGAGGTCGTTAGCCGCTACCCACCCGTCGCGAATCGACTCGCCGGCAAAGCGCGGTAGGTTTACAACGGTTGGCGAAGGCGCGTGTGACGCGCGAAGAAAAACGGTCACCACTTATTTCATGATTTCGTAAAGGGACAATGCAGTAAGCGGTAATGAACAATGAGCGTGTGGAATCCTGGCGCGGAAGAATCTAAGCGTAAAATAAAGGTGACGCGAACGTTGGCGTCACGTTCGCGTCACCTTTATTTCGACCATTCTGCTGGAGATCCTCGACTCGGCCTGCCACGTCTAGTTCTTGCGGAAGAAGCCATCCACCCGGGGATTTGTTTTGCTCATGGCGCGTTGGTGTATCAGAGATTCGCCCAATTCATCTCGATGCCGGCAGCCCTCAGCTTAGTCTCCAGCAGGTAAAGGCGGTAGGCGAACATCGCGACGATTTCGGCTTTGGCGTCGCCGTGCAGTGAGTAGAGGAGGCGCGGGACGGTCTTGCGAGCGTCGAAGATCGGAAGCGCCCCGCGAGCGAGCATGGCCGACAGCACGGTCACCGCCCAGCGTGGCGTCACCCGGCTTCGACGGAAGGCCCGCTTGGGGGCGTTGGTGATCTTCGAGTTGTGCGGGATGCCGGCCAGCTTCGGGTACTTCCGCGCGAGCAGCGCCTCGTACGTCTCCCACTTGTAACACGCGGGATCGAGCTGACATTTCATCTGATACAGCTCGAAATTAGCGAACGGGATCAGCGGCTCGCAGATCCCCAGGTGCTCGACGAAGTTGTTGCCGAAGTAGATCCGGTGCCGTCGAAGGTACATGACGGCGGCGAAGACGTTGGCGGTGTGCGCGTAGCGCTCAACCTGCCGACGACAGGCAGGCAGCGTGCGCTCGTCGCAGCGCCGAAGAACTTCAGGCTTAATCAGGTCAAAGCGAGCGAACGTGTGCTTGTAGTTTTGCGCGCGCTGCAGGACTTTTGCATGCTCTTCAGTCGTTTCGGAAGGCAGCTTGTCCTCCAGCCGATCAAGGGGACCGCGCAGCAGCGCATCGCCCACGAACCCGTTGAGGCAAGGCAGCCCAGGGTGGCGTATGGCGACGAGGTGCGTCTGCTGCTTGCTGATCGGGAACCCGCTTGGCGCGAAGTGGAACGGTTCATCGTAAGCATTCCATCGGGAGCCGTCCGTCGGAATGATGTGCAGCGGCAGGCCGAGCTTCTCCGCAACGTCTGCTGCGATCTTCGATTCGCTTGGAAGATCGGCCAGGCAGCTCGTGCGAAGCCGCAGGCCATGGTCGACCGAGAGCGCTGCCAGGTATCGGCTATCAAATCCGCCTGAGAGGGCGAGCTGCGCCTCGCGGAGTTCTCTGGTCGATGCGACAAAGGCTCGCGTCATCGCGTCATGGGCCTGATCGATGAATTCGTCCTGCGTCGGCTTGAGCACGCCGCCGGCGTAACGCGTGTAGTAAACCACTTCGCCCGCAGCCGTGCCCTTGAAGGTTGTGATCGCGCCCGGTTCGATGAGACGAACGTCGGAAAAGAGGGAGCCTTCGGTGAAGTCATAGCCCGCGCGGAGCCATGCGGCGATCGCGTCGTAGTTCAGGAGTGGGCTTATCCACTTTGCTTCCGCCATCGGCCATACGTCCCCGCCGAGCACGAGCCTTTGATTGGCGATGCCCACAAAAAAGGGACGCGTGCCGCCGACGTCGCTGATGATGCGGACGACGCCAGTTCGTCGGTCATCCAGCAGCGCGACATACGAGCCGACTACTTCCCGAAGCGCAGTGACGCGGCCGGCCGTGACCTGCTCGGCGATCCAGGCCGGCAGGTTCGATCGGCTTACGGACGCATGTCCCGCCAATCCCCAGAGATAGCAGTGCAAATCGGCGCCGCGGGGATCGCTGAAAACTGAAAGGGAAGTGTCGGACCCCGCAAAGACGCGCAGCGCCTGAGGGCCAGAGGGTGCGGCAGGTGCGGTCACCTCGCGAAAGCCCGCTGGCACGGGAAGGTTCGCGCCGTGGCAGGCGAGAATCTGATTGCGCAGCGCGCCCTTGTGACGCGCTTCACGCTCAATTTCCTGAACCATTTGGGTGTGGGGATTGGCGCGCATTCAAGCGTTCGGGCTCAGGGAATGATGCGTGTGGACCGCGAGCCAACGCCCCTCGATCTTCCGCAGGATGTAGGTCGCGCGTCCGAAGCGATCGAACGTCCGCCCGGACGGCTCAACCCCCTCCGAATGCCACGGGATGGCGGCATACGCGAAATCGCTGGACACTTGGATGTCGGCCGCGTCGAAGTTGAACCGATACCCGCGCGTCGCCCGCCAGGTCGGCTGCCACTGCTCGGCCTCGAGCTGGGCCAGGCCGTGCATTGAATCCGCACGCGTGCCAAAGGCCGTCACACTTTCAGCGAAGAGCGCACGTCCCGCGTCGAAATCTCGCGCGCGCACCGCCGCCGAGAAACGTTCAAGCCATTCAATGATCTCGCCATGAGCTTGCGAGCGAGACGACGACATCGAGCGTACCCACCGCGGCATCATCGCCCCCGATTTTTGCGAACGTCTGGAAACCGGCTTCATCTCTCCATGAGATCGGAAGGATGGGCGAAGAATTTCAAGAAATCTGCTGGACAGAGCCCCGTGAACGATGTCATTGGGCCTGTCATTATGCTGCGAACCGTCCGTTGAATCAACGGAGAGGAGCTTCGATCAGCCGCGCTACGTCACCCACGCGAATGCGAAATTTATCACAGAAGAGCGCGGAAATCCCGCATCAGCCAAGCGGCCGAGAAGATGCTTGAGCGGATTGCCCGTAGGTATCCCGTTTTTTAATGCCGGCATCCTGCCATTTCCTCGTCAGTTAATCGGGCAGACGCAAACATTCGCTTAATTGAAACAATTGTTAACGCTTCAGATAGCGGGCGGCGCATCTTCCATAAATTTTTCGGAAGATGTTTTGTTCCTGGTCCGGTAAATCGTACCGAAGTAGACGGCAGCGGTTACACTCCCCTCGTCGGCACTTGTGACCAAACGCCGCGCCGATGCAGTGGCTTGTGTCCGCGGAGCAAATTAGTCCAGCCGCCCCGGCGTTCGCATCCGGGCGGTTTCTTGTTGTCACTAATAACGGTTATCAGTGATGGGTTGCCTGCCCTGCTCCAAAACCAAACATACAGACGAAAATCTGTTGTAGTTCCGGCAGGCGTCTCTTGCCAGGCAACGGGGAACTTCCCACTCGCGAATTGCGCACTTTTAAAAGTCGCGGCGGCGGAGGACCGCCGCCTCCAAGAACAGTGATCGCCCACGCGATTCTTGTGACTCAAAATTGCAGTGACGATTTTACCGGCGAAGAAGCCGCATGTAGGTGCGGATGCAGGCTTCGACCTGGTTGGGCTGCCAGCGGTAATGGTTTGGCGTGATCTGATCCACCATGATCGTGAGCGTCCGGTCCTGATGCTCGACAACCTGAATCGTCTGCTCGCCTGCCGAGGACGACATCAGGATCTTGTTGGGCATCTCCGTTTCCTGAACCGGGTGGCTGGTCGTATACTCCATGCGGCCTCCGTTTGGCGTTCCGAAAAACCTTACAAAGCATTTTCGGTGCCGCCAACGGCGAAAAATCTTAACTTTCGATGACCAACCACGTTGTATTGGCCGCTCTAAAGCCGCTGGATATATAGATTAAGGTCATCCCTGGTCACATGACACGAGCTCTCCAAACACAGGATGGACCCTGCACAGAAGGCCCCAGCGCTTTGACACGCATGCACTTATGGATATTTGAATCCACACGGATCCGGGTCTGGATTCGCATGGTCAGAGATTGACCCATCTCCTTGCTCGCCTGTGCGCCGAATAGGGCAATCGCGGCTGAAAAACTCTTTGACATCGCACATTCAAAAAGATCGCCCCATAGTTGATGGGCGACATTGCGGACAAAAGTGGCGCGCCCAACGGCCGCAATGTCGCGATTTATGGGGAGGCTGATTCGCGATCGATACGGTCGGCGACCTCCTCCCCACCCTTCCCCCGGGAGACGGGAGGCAGCCGTGAAGCATTGGAAATGATTTCCCGCGTTCGCTACCTTCGGCGACGTGAATACTTCAATTGCCGCTCCTGACCTTCGGGAGATGCCAGCCGACATCGCTTCGCGTTGGATGCTCGATCCGCGCATTATATTCCTGAATCATGGCTCATTCGGGGCGGTGCCGCGCGTTGTATTCGATGCTCATACTGATTGGCGACGGCGCATCGAGTCGGAGCCAATCGAGCGCATCGCTCCACTTCGCGGCGGCAGGGGATTGCTTGAAGAAGCAAAAAAACCCGTCGCCGCCCTCATGCGGATGCGCAATGAGGATTTCGGCTTTGTGACCAATGCCACAGAAGGCGTGAATGCTGTGCTCCGCTCGCTGGAGTTCAAGCCTGGTGACGAGCTGCTCACAACCAATCATGTTTACAATGCCGTTCGAAGAGCGATGCAATATGTGGCCCGTCGGCACGGCGCGTCTTATCGCGAAGTGATCGTTCCATTTCCGACTCGTGGTGAAGATGAAATCGCCGACGCGGTGATCAATGGCCTTGGCCCGCGGACGCGGCTGCTGGTCATCGATCATGTCACCTCGCCTACCGCACTGATCTTTCCCGTGACTCGAATTGCTCGCGCGTGCCGAGAGCGCGGCATCGAAGTTCTCATCGACGGCGCGCATGCACCGGGCATGCTCGATCTCGATGTGCCGGGGACTGGCGCGACTTATTACGCGGGAAATCTTCACAAATGGTGCTGTGCGCCCAAAGGCAGCGGATTTCTATGGGTCGGTCCCAAGCGCCAGCGGGATATCCATCCGTTGATCATCAGTCATCATCTCGATGAAGGCTTTGCGATTGAGTTTGGCTGGCAGGGCACGCGTGATGTGAGCGCCTGGCTGGCGATCCCTGATGCTCTGAAATTCCTGGCCGATCTTGGCTGGGATCGCATACGCCAGTACGACCACGTGCTGGCGCTCTGGGCGCATGGCTGGCTAGCCGATCGACTCAAGGTCCAGCAATGCAGTCCCGCCGACGGACGACTCCTCGGATCAATGGTGACTCTGTCGATGCCGGCTCCGCTCGATTCGCTGGATGAGACTCAGGCGCTGGCGATGCAGCGGCGGCTCTATGATGAATATCAGTTGGAGATGCCGCTGATGGTCTGGAATGGCCGGTGCTATCTGCGGATCGCGGCAATGGTCTATAACACGCCGGCACAGATTGAGCGCGCGGCAAGCATCATCGAGAAAGTCGTCAATGAACGTCGTTGAGCTTCTTTTCCTGGGCACCGGCACGAGCGCGGGCGTGCCGATGATCGGCTGCCATTGCGAGGTCTGCACGAGCACCGATCCGCACGACAAGCGGAATCGCCCGTCGGTGGTCATCTCCAGCGGCGAGACGCGCGTGCTGGTCGATACGACGCCGGAACTGCGGATTCAATGCCTCACGCATGGCATCGATCGGATCAATGCGGTTGTGTATACGCACGCGCACGCCGACCACATCATGGGACTGGATGATGTTCGGCGGTTTAATGCGATCATGCAGGGGCCGCTGGATGTCTGGGCCGATGGGAAGACGCATCAGGCACTCAAGCGCTGTTTCGGCTACGCCTTCCAGGAGCCCCGGCCGGAGATGAAAGTCTTTCGGCCGCATCTGGTGCCACGGCTGATTGAAGGGGCGTTTGAGATCGGCGCGATGAAGTGGCAGCCGATCCCGCTTTTGCATGGCGATATGCCGATCCTGGGCTTTCGCATTGGAAAGCTAGCCTACTGCACCGACGTCAGTGAAATCCCGGAGTCGTCATATGGCCTGCTGGAAGATATAGACGTCCTGGTGCTCGATGCGCTTCAACCGCAGAAGCACACAACTCACTTTTCGCTGGAAGAAGCGATCGAAGCCGCCCGCCGAATTGGCGCCCGGCAAACCCTTTTTACCCACATTGCCCATCGCATGGCTCACGAGCCGACCAACCGCAGCCTGCCGGAATCGATGAAACTGGCCTTCGATGGGCAGCGGGTGGAAGCCCGGTTATGAGAATTAAATTGTGTTGCATTTCGCGAGCGGGGGGATCAACATCAGCACCGAAGCCCGGTTAATAACACTAGGCTCTGTCTGCCCAATCACAATACGAGGTCACCTCCATCATGCTGAAGAACACTCTTTCGCGGCGCAGTCTGCTCAAGCGCTCGGCGGCGACTGCCGCTGCGCTGGGTCTTTCTAGTCTGACGGCCAAATCCTACGGCGAAGTCGTCGGATCCAACGAAGACATTCGCATTGCCGTCATCGGCTTCAATGGCCGAGGCGTCAGCCACATCGATGCCTATCGCCGGCTCAAAGGCGTTCGCCTGGTGGCGCTGTGCGACGCGGATGAAGCAGTGCTGAATCGGCAATACAAGCGGCTTGAAAGTGGTGAGGATCTGAAACCGAAACCTCGCCGCAAGCGCCCGTCGACGCAGCCCACCGCCTCGATTGACGATGCCCTGCCGCAGGAGGAGAAGCGAGAAACACCCAAGACCTTCAAGATGGACCGCTACGGCGATGTCCGAAAGCTCCTCGACAACCATGACATCGACGCCGTTTCCATCGCCACGCCAAACCACTGGCATGCATTGATGACCGTGTGGGCCTGCCAGGCGGGCAAAGATGTTTACGTGGAGAAACCCACATGCCACGAGGTTTGGGAAGGCGAGCAAGCGATCAATGCCTCCCGAAAATACAACCGGATCGTTCAAGCGGGAACGCAGTGGCGCTCGATGTCGGACGTCTTCGAAGCTTTCGAATGGGCCAAGGCAGGCAACATCGGAAAGATCCTGGTATCGCGCGGCTTGTGCTACAAGCGCCGCGCGAGCATCGGCAAGACCGAAGGGCCCCAGCCGATTCCAAAGACGGTTGATTACGACCTTTGGTGTGGACCCTCGCCGAAGGTGCCACTGCGCCGAAAGAATTTGCATTACGATTGGCACTGGGTCTGGCCGACCGGAAACGGAGACGTCGGCAATCAGGGCATTCACCAGATGGACCTGGCCCGCTGGGCGCTTGGCAAGCCCACTCTGGCCCCCAGCGTGATCAGCGTTGGGGGGCGAATGGGTTACGTCGACGATGGCGAAACGCCCAACACCCTGATGGTCGTGCACGATTACAAAGACTCGCTGCTCATTTTCGAAGTCCGAGGCCTTCCGCATAGCACCGACGACAAGAAGATGGACAAATATCGCGGCGCGGACATCGGCAATATTGTCGAATGCGAAGGCGGGTACGTGCAGATCACTAACGGGCAAGGCTGCCACGCCTTCGACAAGGATGATCAGAAGATCAAAACGTTCGACGGCAAGAGCGTCGAGCGCGATCGCAACCACTTTGCCAATTTCCTGCGGGCTGTCCGCAGCCGACGTCGCGCCGAACAGAACGCGGAGATCGTCGAAGGCACCATTTCAAGCTGCCTGTGCCACACCGGAAACATTTCCTACCGGCTCGGGAAGCATGAATCGCCCGACAACATTCGCGAGTCCTTCAAGGCCGACAAAGCCGCGATGGAAACCTTCGAGCGCATGCAGCAGCATCTGGCGGCTAATGACGTCAACATTTCGATGGATGAACTGAGCCTTGGCGCGCCGCTGCAGATGGACGTGAAGAAGCAGCGATTCACGAACAATGAAAAGGCCAATGCATTGCTGACCCGCAAATATCGCGCGCCGTACGTCGTTCCAG